>OCVV011284563.1_pt1 | contig 33512 bp, 33 predicted proteins | sample 1539721 | NCBI WGS metagenome assembly OCVV01 (sample SAMN02144230, study PRJEB22623) | gut metagenome | biome: sheep rumen | host: Ovis aries | place: New Zealand | reverse complement strand
TATGTGTAGTGAGAAAAATTTCTCATTTTCATGTCTTCACTTAACTTTTTGAGTAATTGATTATTAGTCATGAAAAAACCTCCTGTATATTATATTTGCAACCATTAGGTTACATAAATATATTATACACGAGGTTTAGATTATTTTCAATATTTGCTGTTTCTTTAATATTCGTTCCATAGCGAGGTACGAGCTATTTAGTACACATTTATGCATTTATTTTACTACATACACACAAAAAAAGCAAGAAAAATTCTTGCTTTTCGTGCATTTTATTTTACTATTTTCCATACATTGCCTTTTAGTTGTAATTTGACGTTAGAGATTGAGATTATTGGGCGGAGACCATTAGTTTGGCTATAATAATCACCAAATCCTCCTTCAGCAGTCACACAACGCAATTCTCTGTTTGCACTATAGGTCGAAGTTGGAGAGGCTAACCAGTAGCGTCCTGAGCTATGTTTATCAGGATTATATTGATCTAATCTAAACAAACCCTTTCTTTTATCAGCATTATCAGCTCCATTTATGTCTACAGATGTTGTTATTGTTGTTGTATTGCTATCATCATTTGTTCCCTTTATATCTTTTAAAGTTACTGATCTCATTCCTGCTACACTTCCACTTGCTATATTTGCTTCAAATAAATCGTTTACTGTTGTAGTACTGCTCGCTGTGATAGCAGTTCCATTATTTTTCACTTCTATATATCCACCATAATTTCTTGTATCATCACTTTCAAAAGCATTTCCACTTCCTGTATTTAATTTTGAAGAGGTTTCAGCACTTATGCTAAATACTATATTTTCAAAATTATATAATAATCCTGAGGCAGCATATATATTTTTGTTACTTGTTGAACGATTTGTATAATTAAATCCTCCATTTGCTGAATCTAAATATGCTGTTCTTTGAGCAGAATTACCTGCCCATTTTCCTTTAGTTACATTACTTAAATCACTTTCTATTTCAAAACTTTTTATTGAACTAGAATCATAATATAATTTCGCAGGTATTCCTGTACTTATTATTTCTATATCTCCTTCATAAGTTCCTGTTTCTTCTGCAGAAGATAAATCTGTCAATAATCTCCAACCTGTATCAGACCTATATTCAGTTCCTGTATGTACATCTGTATAACTTACGTTATAGTCTACATAGCTTTTATCTGCTATATGTTCAGCTTTTTTTACAACAACATTTATTGTTCCATAATTTGTTTCGTTATTAACTAATTCAACTTTGTTGTCATCCGATATTACCGAGCCACTTGTGATTGTAATTACACCTGTTGTTGTATCTAAATTTGCAGTTATTGAACCTGTTGTATTTAATGTTAAATCACTTAAATTTATAGACGAATCTGTTAATTCACTTTGTCCTTCTGTTCCTAAAGTAGCTGTGCTATTTGTTATTGTTAGTGGATAATATAATCCATCTACTAAAATATATTTTGTGTCTGCTTTTATTGTTGCTGTAACTTCTTCTGTATTCCCGTCTGCTTCTAATGTTACTGAAGTGCTACTTAATTCAATTTGTGCTGAGCCTGAAGATCCTGTTTCTATTGTATATCCTGCATTTTGTAATTTTTGTACTACTTCGCTTTCTAATGCTGTTGTGCTATTATTTAAATAGAGATCTCCTACTGCTTCTGAATAGGCTAGTGATAATGCTTCTTGTGCTTTTCCATATTCTGTTTTTCTTTTAGCGTCTGTAGCCCTTGATAATATCGAATTATCTCCGAGATAGCATACTTATGCTGATTCCAGCGAGAATGAGCAAGACTATTATAGTTATAACAAGGGCTATCAATGTTAAACCTTTATTAGCATTTTTTATTCTCTTTATAAAATTTTGCTCCATTAAAATTCTCCTTTCACTTTCGTATTTTTTAATTTTATCTTTTTATAATTTCTAATTTTGTTTTTATTATTCTCTACTTCAAAAATAGTATACATTTCCTTTGAACATTTATACTATCTACTAAATAAAGATATTTAGTTTTCAATGTACTACTATTTTTAAAATAGCAAATAAATTTACATCTATATTATAAATAAAATCATCTTGTTTTTCAAGAGGATTTTGTAATTTTTTTTATTCCAAGAGGGGCACCTCTTCCTCCTTTTATGGGACCATGTGTCCTTTATTTTTTTGGCTTGCGCTTGATTGGAATGAAAAATAGAAATTGTTAATTATTAGAATGAGGGATGTTCAGGGCAAAATGTATTTATATTATTTTTCATTACATTACTCGGTTCCCTACATAAATTAAGAATCTCTTAAAATTTTCTTCATTTCTTCTTGTCTTTTTACTTTTTTCGTTGTAGTTTTTATTAACTCTTCGTGTGATACAATTAAGTTTTGAATATGCTTATATCTTGGGAAAGTTTTATTTAACTCTTTTATTTGATTCCAAAGTATTTCACGCAATTCCTCTTCACTTTTATCTTCATATTTTTCTTTAATTGTTTGTTCATCATAAACTATTTTTACTGAAAGTTTTACATCATTTTCGTTGTCTTTGCTTGGCATTCCAAATGCTATACATTCATTTACTAAGTCAAGTCTATTTACAAGCATTTCTACTTCTTCTGGGAATACTTTTTTTCCGTTTTTTAATACTATCATATTTTTGTTTCTACCTGTAACATATAAAATACCGTCTTTGTCGAAATAGCCTAAGTCTCCTGTGTAGAACCATCCATCTTTTAATACTTCGTCTGTCAACTCTGGCATTTCATAATATCCAAGCATAACATTAGGTCCTTTTACTTTTATTTCCCCTATTCCGTTTTCATCTTTGTTTACTATCTCAATTTTTACATTAGGCATTGGAAATCCGACAGGAACCTGGTCTTCTAGCTTTAAAGTTTTCTGCTGCAATTACTGGTGCTGTTTCACTTAGTCCATATCCTTGTATTGTTGTTACTCCTAAGTCGTTAAAGCCTTTTATAGATTCTGGGTCTGCTGGTGCTCCTCCAGATATAACTTGCCTTAATTCTCCTCCTAGTGCCTCAAGTATTTGTTTGAATAATTTTTTTCTTACATCTATGTGTAGCTTTAGTAGAAAGTTACTAATTTTTATTGCTGTTTTTACAATTTTTGTTTTACCTTGTTTTTCTACTTCTTTCATAATTGTTTTATAAATTGCTTCTGTTAAAACCGGTACACCAACAAAAACTGTAATTTTGTATTCATTTAAATTTTGTTTTATGTATTTCAGTCCATCTGGAAATACTGTCTTTGCACCACATGCGAGCATTAATAACATACATGTTGAGCCAAATATATGATGAAATGGTAAAAATGCTATATTAGAGTCTGTATCTCTTATGTCTTCAACACATTGAAGTCCGTATACATTTGATGCTATATTTTTTTGTGATAGCATTACTGCTTTAGATTTAGATGTTGTTCCAGATGTGAAAAGTAAAATATTCATTATTTTGTTATCAACTTCGAAATTGATATAGTCTTTATTTCCTTTTTCTATTAAGTCATATCCAACTTTCATCAACTCATCAATACTCTTATATCCAGTGATTTTACTCATACAAATAAGATCTTTTAGCTCTGTATTATTTCTATTTTTAATTTCTTGAATTCTATCTAGAATTTTTTCATCAAAAATTATTAGGTCAGCTTTGCTTCTTGCTATTGAATTTTCAAGTTCTTCTAGTTGCAAATCTTTGTCTAGCGGAATAGATACTATTCCTCCTAATAAATTTGCTAAATGTGCTAAAATCCACTCATATCTATTTTTTCCAATTATAGCAATTCTTTTACCCTTTAACCCAATATTAAAAAGAGCTGTTCCTAGTTTATTTATATCTTCTAACAGCCTTGTATAACTTACATTTTCGTAGTTTACCTCTTTATTTTTCTTGTGTTTGATTACAAATGCTGTTTTTTCATTATAAACCTTTGCTGAATTGTAAATAATCTCTTTAATATTTTCAAATTCAGTCGGATTAAAATTGTTTTTATTTTTCATTTTATCACTTTCCTTTACTTATGATAATATATTTATATCATTTTATAAAGAAAATGTCATTATACCCAGTGGTCAGTTTTTGGTTATCCCCCTGATTACAGTTTTTATGTATCCGTCATAAATTTGTTCAGCATCTACTTTTCTATCTTTTTTTAGCCTGTAAAGCAAACTTGAAAAAGTTACGCCAAATATTCCAGATGCAAGTGCTTCTGGGTCTCCCTCGTAAAAAATACCTTCTTCTATTCCCTCTTTTATTACATCTTCTATTTTTCCAATATAATTAAATAATTCTTTCTGGCATTTTTTACTTCTTGGCGTTTCACCTAATATATGGTTTAAAACTACCACTAAAAAGTCTTCATAGCGTATTATGCTCTTAATTTGAACCATCATAATTGCTTGTAATTTTTCTAAGCTGTTATTGCAATGTCTAAATTTTATTTCTATACTGTTACTTAATAACTTTGCAGCATTGTCTACTAAAAAATCAAAAACATCTTCTTTTGTTGGAAAATGATAATATAAAGAACCTTTTGCAACTCCTGCAACTGCTGTTATTTCTTCAATACTTGTATTTTCATACCCTTTTTCAGAAAACAATTTAATTGCAGTGTTAAAAATTCTTCTTTTAGTTCTATTCATTTATCCCTCCATAATTTTTTTAATTTCTTCCTGTCTTTTCACCTTTTTAGTTGTTGTTTTTATTAATTCCTCATGTGATACAATTAAATTTTGAATATGTTTGTATCTTGGGAATTTTGTATTTAATTCTTTTATTTGATTCCAAAGTATGCCATATAAATCTTTATCAGTTTTGTTTTCATATTTTTCTTTAATTGTTTGCTCATCAAAGACAACTTTTACTGATAGTTTTACATCATTTTTATCGTCTTTATTTGGCATTCCGAAGACCATACATTCGCTTACTAAATCTAGCCTATTTACGAGCATCTCAACTTCTTCCGGAAATACTTTTTTACCATTTTTCAAAACTATTAAACTCTTATTTCTTCCTGTAACATGAAGCATGCCATCTTCATCAAAAAATCCCAGATCTCCTGTGTAGAACCATCCATCTTTTAATACTTCTGCTGTTAGTTCTGGCATTTCGTAATATCCAAGCATTACATTAGGACCTTTTACCCTTATTTCTCCTACTCCATTTTCATCTTTATCTACTATTTCAATTGTGTCATTAATCATTGGAATTCCAACTGTTCCAGCTTTTAAATGGTTCTCATCTTCTCCTGCTATTACTGGAGATGTTTCGCTTAAACCATATCCTTGTACTGTTTTTATTCCTAAATCATTAAACCCTTTAGATATTACAGGGTCAGCCGGTGCTCCCCCAGATACAACAAACCTAAGCTCTCCACCTAGTGCATCTAATATTTGTTTAAATATTTTTCTTCTAATATCTATATGTAATTTCAACAAGAAATTACTAACTTTAATAGCTGTTTTTATTACCTTTGTTTTACCCTGCTTAGCAACTTCTTTCATTATTGTTTTATATATGCTTTCAACTAAAAGTGGCACTCCAACAAATATTGTTACTTTATATTCATTTAAATTTTGTTTAATATATCTTAAACCATCAGGAAATACATTTTTTAAACCACAAGCTAAAGTCCAAATTATACAAGTTGACCCAAATATATGGTGGAAAGGTAAAAATGCAATATTTGTATCTGTTGGTCTAATATCTTCTACACATTGAAGTGCATATACATTTGATGCTATATTTCTATGTGATAACATAACTGCTTTAGACATAGCTGTAGTACCTGATGTAAATAACAAAATATTCATTTTATTATTGTCAATTTCAAAATCTATGTAATCCTTTTTCCCATTTTCAATTAATTTCTCTCCGTTTTTTATCAAATCTTTTATATTTTTATATTCATCAATTTCGCTCATACAAATAAAATCCACAAGACTAGTTTTATTTCTTTCTTTTATCTCTTGGATTTTATCTAAAATTTTCTCATCAAAAACTATTGCGTCTGCTTTACTTCTAGCAATTGAACTTTCAAGTTCTTCAAGCTGCAAATCTTTATCAAGAGGAATAGAAACAATGCCACCTAATAAATTAGCTAAATGAGTTAAAATCCACTCGTATCTGTTTCTTCCAATAACAGCAACTCTTTTGCCTTTTAAACCCATATCAAAAAAAGCTGTACCAAGCTTGTTAATATCTTCTAATAATCTTGTATAACTAACATTTTCATAATTTACTTTATCATTTTCTTTGTGTTTAATAACAAAGGCTGCTTTTTCACTAAACTTTTCAGCCATGTCGTAAACAATTTCTTTTACATTATTAAATTCTGTTGCATCATAAATTTTATTCTTTTCCATACCTCTCTCCTATCTAACTGCTATTATATTCCATTTTTGTAATTTTGTAAAGAAAAAAGGAAAAAGGAGTGTCCCCCCTATTTCCCGTAATAACTGTCTAATAAAATTTGTTTTAATTCTGATACTAATGGTAGTCTTGGATTTGCTGTTGTGCATTGGTCTTCAAATGCACGGTCTGCTAACATATCTACTTTTGCTAAGAATTCTTGCTCATCTATTCCTGCTTCTTTGAATGATTTTTCTATTCCCATATGTGCATTCATTTCTTTTATTTTTTCTATCAAACTGTTTATTCCCTCTTCTGCTGTTTCTGCTTTTAGACCTATTTTCTTTGCTAATTCTGCGTATTTCTTGTCTGCTATAAAATATTCATATTTAGGAAATGACACAAATTTGGTAGGTTTACTACTGTTGTATTTTATTACATATGGTAGTAATATTGCATTTATTCTACCATGAGCCATATGGAATTCTGCTCCTATTTTGTGTGCTAAGGAATGGTTTATTCCTAAAAATGCGTTTGTAAATGCCATTCCTGCTATTGTGCTTGCATTGTGTACTCTTTCTCTTGCTTCTCTGTTAGTCCCGTCATCGTAGGCTTCTATTAAATATTTTACTATTAATTCAGATGCTTTTTCTGCTAGGCCATCTGTAAAGTCTGATGCCATGTTTGATACATATGCCTCAATTGCGTGTGTTAATACGTCCATTCCTGTGTCTGCTGTGATTTTTTGTGGTAAGCTCATTACTAAGTCTGTGTCTACAATTGCTACATCTGGTGTTAGCTCATAATCTGCTAATGGATATTTTTTATTTTTCTCTTTATCTGATATTACTGCAAATGATGTTACTTCAGAACCTGTTCCAGATGTTGTTGGTATTGCTACCATTTTAGCTTTTGTCCCTAATTTAGGAAATTTATAAGTACGTTTTCTTATATCCATAAATTTTAATTTTAAGCCTTCAATATCTGCATCTGGGTGCTCATAAAATAGCCACATTCCTTTTGCTGCATCTATTGGGCTTCCACCACCTAATGCTATTATTACATCTGGTTTAAACCTTTCCATTGCTACAACACCTTTTTTTATTGTTTCAAATGATGGGTCTGATTCTACATCTGAAAATATTTCTGAGTGTACATATTTTTTTCTTTTTCTTAAATGATATAATATTTTATCTACATATCCTAATTTAATCATTGATTCATCAGTTACTATAAATGCTCTTTCTATGTCTGGCATTTTTTCTAGATACTGAATTGAACCTGCTTCAAAATATATTTTTTCTGGGACTTTAAACCATTGCATATTAACTCTCCTTTTACTTGTTCTTTTAATATTTATTAAGTTTACTGTTGATACATTTGCTGTTGTTGAGTTTCCTCCAAATGAACCACAGCCAAGTGTTAATGATGGTACGTTTGTATTGTAAATATCCCCTATTGCTCCATGTGTTGATGGAGAGTTTACTATTATTCTTCCTGCTTTCATTGTTTTTGAGAATCTTAGTATTGTTTCCTTATTCTCAGAGTGTATTACTGCAGAGTGTCCAAGTCCTCCAAATTCTAGTAAAGCTTCTGATTTTGCGATTCCTTCATCTTCATTTTCTACAATGTAATATGTTAAAACTGGACTTAATTTTTCTTTAGAAAATGGATATTCTCTTCCTATTCCTTCTTCATATACAACTAATACTTTTGTATCTTTAGGCACTTCAAATCCTGCATTTTTTGCGATTGTGTATGGTGATTGTCCAGGTATATGAGACCTTAATTTAAATCCATATTCTTTTGTATATTCAAACATGCTATTTTTTAATTTTTCTTTTTCCTCTGGATTGACAAAATAACAACCAGCTTCTCTCATTAATTGTTCAAATTCTTGATATATGTCTTTATCAACTAAAACTGCCTGTTCAGATGCACATATCATACCATTATCAAATGATTTAGACATAACAACATCATTTACTGCTGTTTTTAGCTTTGCAGTTTTATCTATATAACATGGCACATTGCCAGGTCCAACTCCAAGAGCTGGTTTACCGCAAGAATATGCAGCTTTAACCATACCTGTTCCACCTGTTGCTAATATTAGATTAATTCCTGGGTGGTTCATTAATGTTCTAGTTGCTAATATACTTGGTTCTTCAATCCATAAAATACAATCTTTTGGTGCTCCTGCTGCTACTGCTGCATCTCTTAAAATTTCTGCTGCTCTTCTACTACAATTTTGTGATGATGGGTGAAATCCAAATATAATTACATTTCTTGTTTTTGCTGAAATTATAGATTTAAACATAGTTGTAGAAGTTGGGTTAGTAACAGGTGTTACACCTGCAATTATTCCTATTGGTTCTGCTATTTCTACATAACCTTCTTCTTGGTTTTCTCTGACAATACCAACCGTTTTTTGGTATTTTATATTGTGATAAACATATTCTGTTGCAAACATGTTCTTTGTTATTTTATCTTCGTAAATTCCTCTTCCTGTCTCTTCAACTGCCATTTTTGCTAGTTCCATATGATGTTCTAATCCTGCCATAGACATTGCTTTTGTTATGTTGTCTACAGTTTCTTGGTCTAATTTTAAATATTCTTCTGATGCTTTTTTTGCTCTTGCTACTAATTCATCTATCATTTGTTTTACTCTTTGTTCTTCTTCTTGACTCGTCTCCATTTTTTCCTCCTTGGTACTTATTATGTAATTTTTATCCATTTTTTATACTTTTATATTATATCTGTTATGTATTTTATTGGTTAACGTCTACATCCCAAGTAATTTTAATTCCACATTTTCCATTTTATATTTTCCATCTACTAATTTAAACTCAACTAAAGTATCTTCTAAATTTTCATTGTTTTGTCTTAAATCAGTTGTAAAATACAATTTTATTTGTGGTATTTCTTGATTATTTGTTACAATTTCTTTAAAAGTTTCTGCCATATTTCTTTCATCTTCGCAAACAAAAATTAATTGTGGCATAGATTTAAAACCAGAATCTCCTTGAACAAAATTCTCGTAAAAGTCTTTGTATAATCTCATTTTATCTATAAATTTATTTTTCCAGTTTTCTTCTCTTCTTACAACTTCAAAAATAAAATGAATTGATTTTCCGTTCTTGGTTAATTTTACTCCACCTTGAGCTTTAAATGTCTTTCCAGACATTTTTGCTGTAATCGCTGGTTTTACAGTATAACTGTCAAATGCTTTTACTTTTCTTAAATAAGCTATAATTGTTTGGTTTCCAGCTAATCTTTTCTTTATCATTGAAACTGGTTTTGTGTTGTCTGAAGGTTGCCATTTACATTCTTGTTCTCTAGAAGTTAATAAGTATTTTCCCATTTTCTCTAGGCAGTAAATTCTGTAGATTCCTTTTCCTTCTTCAGATGTAAAATAATATCTTGTTAAAATCTTTGATTTTACAAGTTGCTCTAATTTGTTGTTTAACTTTTCTTGTGATTTTGGGTCAAATCCTTTTATTTCAAGCATTTGATATAATTGTCTTGATGTTATAAATTCAAATTCATTCACTAAATCTAATATTGCAAAATGAATTTCATTTATATGTCCAATATTTATCTTATGTACAATTTGGTTCATGGAAACATACCCATCTTTTCCATCAAACGTTTTTATTTCACCTTCTCTAATAGCAAAAGGTGATACTTGTGCTTTAATTTGGTTATCTTCAACCATAATTATCCCTCCTCTATATATCTCATTCAGCACTAGTCACAATGAGACACTTTTGTCCCATTTGGGACATATCTATAAAAATATTTAAACAATAACTAATTTAACTTTTTTCCTGTCTTTATCTATTTTTTTTATATACACTTCTACATCTTGTCCATATGCAAGCCCTTCTTTGTATTCGGCCATTCCTACTAGATTGGGAGTTAACTCTATAAAAATTCCATTTTTATTTTTCTCTGTTTCTCTAACTTTACCCTTCACTTTTATTCCTGGCATAAATTTTTTTGCATTTTCTTCCCAAGACCCTAAAGTGTCTTTATATGATAATATTATTTTTCCTTGCTCTCTGTTTATGGATTTTACAACAACCTCGACTTTTTGTCCATTTTTTAACCTTTCATAGGGTGTTTTTATTCTAGCAACTGATAAATCCTCTATATGAGCCAGTCCTACAATTCCTCCTCCTATTTCTATAAATGCTCCATAAGGTTTTATACTTTTTACTATTCCTTGTACTTTTTGTCCTTCTTTCAAGTCTTTTTTCATCCAAGCCAATGCTTCTTCTTGCACTTCTCTTCTTGATAATATTATATTATTTCCTTCTTTTGCTTGCTTAATTTTAAATTGTACAAATTTATTTACTTTTCCAGTACATAAATTTGATTTTGGCAAACCATTTTCTTGTAAATTTATTGCTTCTACTTCTTCTCTAGGTATTATACCATTTAGTCCATTTTCAAGATTTATATATAAATTAAAATTTTCATCGCATTTACTTACTAATCCTTGTAATGTATCTTTATTTTCCAAAAATTTATATATATTTTCTTTATTTACTTTTGTTATTACATTATCCCATCCTTCAGGTGCAAATTTAATATTATTCATTAGTATTTTCTCCTTTTATCTTCCGTTGTTTATTATATTTTAACAAAGTAATTTCGACAATTATGCCAAATACCACATTTGAAATTCTCTTTTCCTATGTAGATACTATACAATATATTCAATAAAAAAACAAGCAAACACATTGATTTTTTATAAAATTTTGTCAACTTCTGTTTGAGTTAAATACCTCCATTTTCCGTAGTGGAATATCTTTTACCCCTATGCCTGCAATCTTGCTTCTATGAAGTGCTAAGACATTATGATTGATTGCTTCACACATTTTTCTTACTTGTCTATTTTTTCCTTCATGAATTGTTATTTCCAATCTACAATTGTTTTTTTCCTCATCTGTTTTTAAAATTCTTACCTTCGCAGGTTTCGTTATATAGTCTCCTATCTTCACTCCTCTTCTTAATTTGTCTACATCTTCTTTTTTTACAATTCCTTTTATTGTTACTGTATATGTTTTTTCTATTTCATGTTTTGGATGGGTTACTTTATATACAAAATCCCCATCATTTGTAAGTATTAAAGCTCCAGATGTATACATATCTAATCTACCAACTGGTACTAATCTTTTATCTGTTTTTACTAAATCCATAACTGAGTCTCTGTTAAACTGGTCTTTTGCTGTTGTTACATATCCAATTGGCTTATTTAAAAGAATATATACAAAATCTCTACTCTCTTCAACTTCTTTTCCATCATAAATTATCCTGTCTATACTTGGTGTTACTTTTGTTCCAAGTTCTGTTACAACTTTCCCATTAACACTTACTTTTCCTTGTAAAATCAATTCTTCTGCTTTTCTTCTAGAACAAATTCCTGCATTTGCTAAGTATTTTTGCAAACGTTCTTCCATATTTTAAGAAATTACCCCCTTATCTAAATCTTCTAATACTTTCTCAAAATAATTTGGCAATTTAGCTTCTAAAAACATTTCCTTTTCTGTTATTGGATGCTTAAATTTAAGACTTTTTGCATGTAAAGCTTGTCCTTTAATTCCCCACTCGTTTTTACCACTAGAATATACTTCATCACCTATTACTGGATATCCTATCCAAGCTAAATGAACTCTTATTTGATGTGTTCTTCCTGTTTCTATTTTTATTTCAATTAATGTAACATTATGTTCTGGATATCTTTTTAATACTTTGAAGTGTGTTATTGCCTCTTTTCCTTTATTTGTTACTGCCATTTTTTTTCTGTCACTTGTGCTTCTTCCAATTGGCATATTTATTGTAGCTTCATTTTCTTTTATTATTCCCCTAACTAGAGCAATATAAATTTTCTGAACTTCATGTTCTTTTATTTGCTCACTTAAATTTATATGTGCTTTATCATTTTTTGCAACAATTAAAATTCCTGAAGTATCCTTGTCTAATCTATGAACAATACCTGGTCTAATTTTTCCACCAATTCCAGATAAAGAATCTTTACAAATTGCCATTATTGCATTAACCAATGTTCCATCTGGATTTCCATTTGCAGGGTGAACAACCAAACCTTTAGGCTTATTTACAACTATTATATTATCGTCTTCATATATAATTTCAATTGGTATATCTTGTGCTTCTAAGGTTATTTCTTTTGGTTTTTCTTGCTCTAAAGTTATTTTATCTCCTTCTTGAACTTTATAAGATGACTTTGTTTTTTTGCCATTTACAAGAATCTTTTTTTCTTCAATTAATCTTTGAATTGCAACCCTGGAAATATCTTCATTTTTTAAAGACAAATAACTATCAACTCTATTACCCTCATCTTCTTTTTTTACTACAAATAATCTCATAATCCTTCCTTCTTTTATTTAATTAATTTACAAATTCACAGCTACTATATTGAAAATATACAGTTATAAAAATTTAACAAACAAAGTTTAAACAGCAAACAACAAAACGAAGTATAGCTTAGTTCGAAACTGTAAATATTTGAAATTATTTTTCAAGCACTCTTTCATAAACAACAAATTGCTTGTCTTTATACAACTCTTTAAACTTAGGATCTTTTGTTTTAGTAATAATCATATTCATTTTCGAATTTTTATATGTTATAACATGAGTAATTCCATACTTTTCAAATGTATCTTCATAAAACTTACTAATATTAGAAGTTTCAATAAAATCCATAAAAATATCATCTTTTTTGCCACTAAACTCTGGTGCATATAAATCTGCTCTAGAATCTATAAATACTGGTATTCCTCTATATAACATATAACTCCCATAATTATATTCATTATAGAATTTCGATTTTCCTAAGTCTACATTCTCTATTATATAATTACAAGCTTGAACTGGATATGTTGATTCATCAATATATTTATCATCAAACTTATCCTTTGCCATGTAATAGCTAAATCCTAACACAATAGCTGTTGTTGCTATTATTCCAACTACGCTTGTAATTTTTTTTGTTAATTCTTTTAAATCGCTTTTTATATACATTTCAAATAATTGCATTATAAGTCTATTTAATATTACTGAGCAAATAAGTGCAAACATAGTAACTTGTCTTTTTGTTGCAAGCATTAAATAACATAGTCCACCTAGCATAAATAAATCACATAATCGTATTTTGACTTTTGTGAATATTAAAATTGCTAAAAATATTATTAAAGTGCACATAACTTGATTATCTTTTGAAAGAGTCATTGGTAAATGCTCATTTATATTTTGTGTTGTATTTCCTTGCATTGTTTTTATTAAATATGTGTATGGAGTTGTTCCAAGTGGTGTTAATAATCCTGTAAGTATGCAAATTATCATAATTAGTATTAACCACTTAGTATTTTCTCTTTTTGTTAATTTTATTTTATAAGGATTTTGTAGCTCTTTACTTCTTTTTATTTTTACTTTATCTACTTTTTCTTCTAATCTTCTTAATTTATCTTGTAATTTTTCACTTTCTTCTTTTTTGCCTTTTTTATTTAATTTCTTTATTTGTAATTTTAGTTTTAATATACTTACTTTTCTATATATTATAACTTCTGCAAGACTCGAAATAATATATTCCGCAATATATGGAAGATATAGCACAAAATAGAATGGAAATACTGCTAAGTGTACATTTGCAATTAAAAATGGTATTATAATTAGAGCTACTGCATATCTCTTCTTTTTTGTATCTAAGAATTTTTCTATAAAATAAATTGTCCAAATGAATAGTATAAAAGTAACTAATTGAGCTCTTGCAGCTATATAACTTTTTAGCAGATACATAACTCCTATTGTTATTATAAGTGAAATTAATTGATTTTTTGAAAGTTTTGTATTTACAACATATATCGAAACGCCCAAAATTACTGATAATATACATGTTGTAGCATATATTCCCGTCATACCAAATAGGTTATATATAAAATACGTTGCCACATCATATGCCCAGTGTGGATATGTATATGCTAAATTTTCATGCCAAGAAAATGGGTCTTTCATATCAATTCCATTATTTAAAATATGTTCTCCTATTTTTATTGTATAATAGGTATCGTTTTGAAGTGTTACTGGTGTTAACGAAACACTAAAAATTGCAATTAAAATAATTGCAAGTATTGTAAATTTTAGATTTGAATCTACTTTTTTTATTTTATTCATTATCAAATTTTCTCTCCTTAAATAAATATTATATAATTGTTATCTTACAGCTATTATATCAAAAAAAATTTCAAAAGACTATACTTTTGAAATTTTTTATACTATTATTTGTTACTGTTCAGTATAATTACGTTGAAATGCCCGCGCTAATGATTAGTTTGACCAGTAAGGAATTTAATTCTTATATATTAATCATTACCTGAGCAGGGCTAAAACTATTTTTAAGCTGAACAGTAACTATTATTTTATTTATATTATACAGCCTCTTGTTTTTCTATTTCCGCTTCGTTGTTTTCTTCTTCTATAACTTCTAAGCTTCCTACTGAAATTTCGTATGCTACTCTTGTTTCAACAGTTCCATCTTCATATTTTTTTTCATATGTTCTAGATTGTACTCTACCCACTATTTTAACTTGGCTTCCTACTTCTAGGTTTTGGCAAAATCTTGCATTTCTTCCCCATGCAATACATGGAATATAGTCTGATTTATTATAAGCTCTGTTTACAGCTAATAATATATCTGATATTTCTCTTCCAAATGGTGTTTGTCTATAAATAGGTTTTTTACAAATGTATCCAAATAGTACTACTTCATTTGTTATAGTATCTTTCTTTACCATTTCGTTTTCTTCTTCATTTTCTTTTTCTTCAAGCTCTATTATGTCTTTTGCAAAAACAGTTAGTATTAATCTATTTTTACCTTCTTCATAACCATTATAAGATCTAAATTGACCTTTTACTAATAGTTTTCTTCCCTCTTGTAATGTATCTTCTTTTATTAGTCTTTCTGATACAGTTATTGGTATAATATCACTATTTCCGCTTAAACGTGGTATTTCCAAACTAAACACATAAAAACTTTCTCCATATATTTCGTGACTAAACTTTTTCTCTCCAGTAACTTTTCCAACTAATGATAAATAGTTGTTTTCTAAATAATTTGTATTCAATTTCTTTTCCTCCCTATTTTCATTTTCTATCTTTTTCTTTTTGTACGTTAAACTTACTTTCTACATTATACAACATTTTTTTGGTTTTGTCTACATAAAAAGTTAATTTTATTTAAAAAAGTTAGTTTTTTCCTATATTTGCTGAATTATGGAATTATTATATATTAAATCTATAATATATAATATAAAAATTTCATATATTTTTAATTTGCAATTTTCACAGATATTTATTAATTTTTCACCAACTTCAATTTCCTTTTCGTTTATATTTTTTATATTTCGTTGTAAATATATCAATATTTTACTCTCCGTAATGCTCGAGACCGTTACTGTAGATTTTTGGTTTAAACCAAAAGTAACTATTGTATTTTTTACTTTATTACATAAATTAAATTTTAAATTAATATCTGCATTAATTACAATGTATTTTGCATTCAAACATATCTGCTCAAGTGTTTTTAATTCATTTTTAAAATTTTGTAAATCACAATTTATAATAACGGTTTCTAATTTTATATTCTTAATATTACTTATACTTTTTTTATTAATATGTATAAGATTTATTCCTCTATTTTGTATATATTTTTTTATATGCCCAAAACTTTTACAATCTGTAACAATACCAACAAATGTCATTGTATATCCCCTTATTTATTTTCAAAATATGAGTCTTAAATATTTTTTTATTAAATATTTTTTTTACAGCAATTTTATAATAATATTATTACCACTTTTTCCATATATATACAATGTTTTCAATTCTTTATTTGGGTTCCATTACTATCTATTTTATAATTATCTTTATAAATTATGTCAGATACTTTAACTACATCTAATCCTTTTGACTTTATGTTTTTTATTAACATATCTAGGCTATCAGCTGTGTGTTTTGTTCCATTATGACTAAGTATAATATCTCCAGCTTTTATTTTGTCTTTTAATCTATCCCACATTTGCTCGCCCGTAAGTCCTGTGTAATCTAATGTGTCTAAATTCCACTGAATGCTGAAATAACCTTTGTCTTTAGCTGATTTTATTACAGTATCATTATATTCCCCGTAAGGTGGTCTATATAAATTTGTTCTTACACCTGTTATTTTTTTAATTTTTAAGTTACTATCTTCAATTTGTTTTATGTTTTCTTCATAGCTTAGTTGGTTTACATGTGGATGTGTATTACTGTGTGAAGCTATTTCATGTCCGCTATTTGCTATTTTTTGTGCTGCTTCTGGGTATTTGTCTAGCCAATCTCCAACGATAAAAAATGTTATTTTTGTGTTGTTTTTTTCTAGGGTTTCTAGTATTAAATCTATGTCATCAGCATTCCACGCACAATTCATTGTGAATGCAACTTTTTTTTCACTTGTTTGCACATTATAGATTGGCAACATTTTTGTTGTTGAGCTCGAAGTTTGCACATTGCTACCCGCTTTGTTTTGATTTAACGCAGTTGCAACTCCAAAGAGCATTATTACAGTAAATAAAGATACTACATATGTATATATTTTTTGTTTATTGAATACCAAAAACATTTTTGACCTCCTATTACTCAGTTATTTTAATTGTATGTTTTTGGTTTTTGAAAAATGCAATTTTGCAAAATAAAAAGCTTAGCAGTTGCTAAACTTTTTATTAACTAATAACTTTCTCAAACAGTTAGAAATATCTGAAAATATTTTTGTTATCCTGCTATTCAAGTTATTTTAATTGTATATTTTGAGTTTGTAAAAAATTTAATTGAAATAATTCTTCTCTAATATCTTTATTATTTTTAAACAATCCTCTTAAAATAATTGTATTTGTCTTTGCTCCTGGCTTTTTTATTCCTCTTGCAGTCATGCATGAATGCTCCGCTTCTATAAATACTGCAACATCTTGTGTATCACACGCCATTTGCATTATTTCTGCTATATCTGTTCCTATTTTTTCTTGCAATTGTAATCTTTTAGTTACCATATCTACAATTCGTGAAATTTTAGAAAGTCCTATTACTTTTCCGTTTGGTATATATGCTACTGAAATATTCATATTATACATTAATGCCATATGATGCTCACAATAACTAAATGCTGGTATATCTTTAACCAAAACTATATCTCGTCCATTGTGTTTAAAGCATTTATTAAACATCTCTGCAATTTCTTTATTTGAATATTTAATTCCTTCAAAAACTTCCTCATACATTTTTGCTACTCTTTTGGGCGTTTCTAATAATCCTTCTCTTTCTGGATTTTCTCCTATTGCAATTAATATGTCTTTTATTGCATTTTCAATTCTTTTTTTATCTATTTCTTTTTTCATAGTAAAACTCCTTTATTAAATATTTGTTTAATATTATATCATATTTAATAATCATTATCAAAAAAAAATTTTTTTCATATACTATATATTAAGCAACTAAATATTGCTTAAGAAAGGATGTATAAATATGGAAGATAATAAAAGACCTAATTGCCCAATTTTAGATATTGATGGCGTTATTTCAGGAGGAAAACAATTTGATTTAGATATAACTTTACCAGAGGATAACAGAGATGTAATCTATGGAGTTGTTAAAAACTGTTTTAAAGAACCAGTAGAAAATGCTGTTATAAAATTAGTAGAAGTTGTATGTAAAGATGGAAAAGAAGAAAGACTTCCAATTGGTCATACTTTTACTGATAAAGAAGGAGAGTTTGTTTTCGGACCTTTATGTCCAAATAAAGAATATGCCTTACAAATATGGGTTAATGATACAAAAAAAATCAAAATATGTGCAAAATGTCATCATGAAGGTAAATGTTTAAAAGGCGAAAAAAATGATAAATGTGATTGCTTTATTAATGATAAAAAAGAACATGTAAGTAAATGCAATAGAAGAGAAGAATATCTTGATGAAAATGATTTTGAAAGCGTAGAATTATAATTTAATAATAAACTTTAAAAAGAGATGATTTAACATCTCTTTTTACTACATAATTCCAATTTTCTTAGCCATTTGTTTTCCTTTTTTCATCATATTTCTTTTATTCATCATTCCTGTTTCAGCGTACATCATTACCAATCCTGTTGTTAGTAAGCCTCCAATCATAACACCTTTTATAAATTTCATTAAAATCACCTCACTTTTTTATTTATTATTGTTTGTTTTTTTATTTTTATACTCTTTAAAAATGGAATATATTTCGTTAATTGCAACTACTCCCAAAAATATACCAAAACATTTTCTCAAATTACTAACATCTATATTTGTTGATATATTTGCTCCAATTATTGCTCCCAATATTCCAAATATTGATATTAAAATTGCTAATTTCAATTCAATATTTTTATTTTTTAAATTTACTAAAATAGCAATTATTGAAGTAGGAATAAAGAATATTAAATTTGTAGCTTGAGCAATGTGCTGTTCAACTCCTAAAAAAAATGTAAGAAAAAGAATTAAAATTGTTCCTCCTCCCATTCCTGCTCCACTTATAATTCCAGATACAATTCCAACTAATATTTCCATCATTTTCTCCTTCTTTTGGATTAAAAGACAAACTTTTTTCCTTCTTAGATAAAAAATGTTTCTGTAATTAATCCCTGTCTAGTTTATCAACATTCTTACACATGCATATATTAAAAAACATACAAATGCAATTTTAAATGTTTTTTCGGGCAATTTGTTTAACAATTTTGCTCCAATATATCCACCTATTATTCCGCCTATAACACAAAAATATGATAGTTTCCAATTTATATAATTTTCTTTATAATAAAATATCCCGCTAGTTAACACCATCGGTAATATACAAAATACTGATGTTCCTCTGGCTTTTGAATCCTTCATGTCTAATAAATGTATAAATGCTGGAACTAATATCATTCCCCCACCTGCACCAAATAATCCACATATAATTCCAGCAAATATTCCTATTAATATTTTTTTAACCATATTTAATTCCTATAATAAAAAACCTACTTTTTTAGTAGGTTCTCCAATTTTTTTATTTTTATTATTATATTTTTATTTCTGTTTTTTTATTCATTGTCTGGCTCATAATATTTTGTTCCTATCATTTTGTCAGGCAAATACTGTTGTTTTACCCAGTGTTCAGGAAAATCATGCGGATACAAATATCCTTCGTTATATCCCAATTCTCTCATTTTTTCTATTGGTGCATTCCTAATATGCATTGGAATTTCTCCCGTATCTTTATTCTGAACATCTGCTAAAGCTTTATTTATTGCCATATATGATGCATTAGATTTTTTTGAAGTTGCTACATAAATTGCCGCTTCTGATAGTATTATTCTTGCTTCTGGCATTCCTATCATGTGTACCGCTTGCATTGCACTGTTTGCAACAACCAGAGCATTTGGGTTTTCCATACCCACATCTTCTGAAGCACATATCACTATTCTTCTTGCTAAAAACATTGGATCTTCCCCACCATTCAATGCTCTTGCTAGGTAAAAAACAGTAGCATCTGGGTCTGAACCTCTCATTGATTTAATAAATGCACTTATGTTGTCATAGTGTTGTTCTCCATTTTTATCAAAAATTGCTTTTCTATTTTGTACACTATTTTTTATTACTTCATCTGTTAAATATATACATCCATCTTCACTCATAGCAGTTGTTAAAGTAGCCACTTCTAAGCCATTTAAGGCTGTCCTTACATCTCCATTTGCTATTGAAGCTAATCTTTTTAGAGTTTTATCTTCTATTTTTATATTATATTCTCCCAACCCATCTTTTCTGTGTATTGCATTTTTTAAAATGTTATATACATTATCCTCAGTTAAAGGTTCTAATTTAATAACCATCGACCTTGAAATAAGAGCCTTATTTACCTCAAAATATGGATTTTCAGTTGTTGCACCAATTAAGATTATTGTTCCATTTTCTACAAATGGAAGTAGTGCATCTTGTTGTAACTTGTTAAATCTATGTATTTCATCAATGAATAAAATACTTTTTCCGCTTGGGTTTATCATAAAATTTTTGGTTTCTTCTATAACCCTCTTTATATCTGCCACCCCGGCAGTTACTGCATTTATTTTATAAAATTTATATTTTGTTGTCTCGCTAATTACTCTTGCAAGCGATGTTTTTCCACATCCAGGTGGTCCAAATAGGATGATACTAGATAGCCTATCTGCTTTTATTGTTCTATATAAAACTTTATCTTTGCCAAGTACATGTTCTTGTCCAACATATTCTTCTAGTGTTTTTGGTCTCATTCTAAATGCCAATGGCTGATTATTGGTCATATATTATTTCATCTCCTATTTTCCTAATGTTAATAATCCTTTCTTAATTAATTCTTCTGTGCTTAATTCTTTAATATTTAATTTTGCAAATGCTTTTTCTATTTCTTTTTTGTTATATCCTAATACTTGAAGCGCAGCAATTGCCTCTTCTACTTTACTGTTATCTTGTATTAGTTGTTGAATTTTCGAAGTTTCTTTATTCTTTTCGATATGATTTTTTATGTTTTCTATTTCTTGTTCTTTCTTTATTTTGTCTTTTAATTCTAAAATGACTCTTTTAGCAGATTTTGGTCCAATTCCTGGTATTGTAGTTAATGTCTTTACATCTTCTGAAATAACTGCTAATGCAAACTCTGATGGATCACAAACAGCTAACATTGTAAGTGATGTTTTTGCACCTACTCCACTTACGCTTAACAATAATTCAAACATTTTTAATTCTTCCAATGTATTAAAACCATATATGCTAATGTCATTTTCTTGTACTCTATAATATGTATGTACTTTAACTTCTTCTCCTATATTTCCTATTCTTTCAATCCCAACATCTGACATAAATACTTTGTAACCTAGTCCCCCTACATCAATTACAACATAACCTGTCATTTTCATTTCTAGTTTTCCTTTTATATATGCTAACATTTTCCTATCCCTTCATTTTATATTTTAGTTTTATGTATCATAAAAATATGTTGCTTCTAAATCTGCTTCGTGTGTTAAAAGTGCTATTGGATATTTTGTATAACTTGCACCTATACTATTGTAATTCTCTTTTGGCTCTGTATATCCCATATGCCAACGAATTGAGTATTTTTCTTCTGGTGTTAATTTCATATATTCCGTAATCATCATAACTGATTTTTCTCCATGACCATATGGTATTGTGTCATCTACTGTGTAGTATGGTACTTTTTCCCATACTCCTAACGCATTTTTCGCATTTCTAAAATCTACTTTATAAAAGTTAGTTTTGCAAATATCATGCAATAAACCAATAATTATAATTGATTCCTCTGGTATTTGAATATTAATTACACAGTTTTCTACTTTGTGCTTTAATATTTCATATACTTTTATGCTATGTTCCACTAACCCCCCTTCGTGGTTTCCATGAAAACGCGTACTTGCTGGTGCAATAAAAAAATCTGATTTTTCTAAAAAATTTACTAATTCTTCTATTCCTTCTCTTTTTACTTTTTTTAATATTTCTAAAAACTTTTCTTTCATTTTTTGCTCCTTCTATTTGCTTTTACATATTTTTTTCACATTATATAAGTTATTAAAAATAATGTCAATACTTTTTTGCGAATTTTTGTTTTATATTGTTGCGGTTCAGTCTAATTACATTGAAATGCCTGCGCTAATGATTAGTTTGACCAGTAAGAAATTTAATTTTTATATATTAATTACTACCTAAGCAGGACTAAAACATTTTTATATCTTAACAGTAACTTATATTTTATGATTTTTTCTAAATTTCTACCAATATAAGGTCATCTCCTATACATTTTATATTTTTCCATGGTATTACAATTTCATTATTTTGTGCAAATATATTTAAAAATTTGTTACTACCTGGCACTATAATATGTGTAATTGTTCCACTTTCTAAATCTGCACAAACATCTTGTACAAGTCCTAAACGTTTACCATCTGTTATATTTATTACTTCTTTGTGTTTAAAGTCTAATCCTTTATCTCCCATTCTAAACTCCTCCTTCTACTATATATATTCACTTTTTTGAAAAAAGTTGCAAAAAGGAACTGTTCTGCAGTCCCCTATTTATAAAACTTTCTTATGTGTGCTATTGCACTTTTTTCTAATCTAGATACTTGAGCTTGTGATATTCCTATTTCCTCCGCAACCTCCATTTGTGTTCTTCCATTGAAAAATCTTTTTGTAACAATTGTTCTTTCTTTTTCGTTTAACTTTTCTAAAGCACCTGCAATTGTCATATTTTCTGCCCACAATTCGTCTGTATTTTTGCCATCTTTTATCTGATCAATAATATATATTTTTTCTGTACCATCACTATATATTGGTTCTTGAAGTGAAATTGGATCTTGTATTGCGTCGAAACTAAATGTAATCTCCTCTCTTTCTACTCCTAATTCTTTTGCTATTTCATCTATATGTGGTTCTTTTCCATGTTCTTTTGTATATCTCTCCTTAAATTGAATAGCTTTATATGCTAAATCTCTTACTGATCTACTTACTCGTATACTGTTGTTATCTCTTAAATATCTTTTTACTTCTCCAACTATCATTGGTACAGCATAAGTACTAAATTGTACATTTTGACTTAAATCAAAATTATCTATTGCTTTTATCAATCCTACACATCCTACTTGAAATAAGTCGTCTGCTACTTCTCCTCTTCCATAAAACCTTTGTATTACACTTAGTACTAATCTCAAATTTCCATTTATAAATGTTTCTCTTGCTTCTTCATCTCCTGCTTTTATTTTTACAAATAGTTCTTCTTTTTCTTTTTTGCTAAGTAGTGGCAGTTTTGATGTATTTACTCCGCATATTTCTACTTTATTGTTTAACAAAAGAAAAACCTCCTTTGAAATTACTTAATTTAAGTATTTCCAAATTGAGGTTATTTATACTGTTAGAATTTTCTTCCAATTTAAAATATTTATCCAATTTTACTTGTAATTTCTTTTTTCATTTTATTAATTATTTTTTTCTCTAGTCTTGATATGTAGCTTTGTGATATTCCGAAGTTCATCTGCAACTTCTTTCTGTGTTTTTTCTTTACCAGTCTTAAATCCAAATCTCATTTCCATAATGCTTTTTTCTCTATCCTTTAATTTTGATATAGAATTACGCAGTAACACTTTATCTACTTCATCTTCTAGGTTTCTTGAAGTCACATCTGGTTCTGTTCCTAATATGTCAGAAAGAAGCAGTTCATTTCCATCCCTGTCCTTATTTAAAGGTTCATCTATTGAAACTTCACCTTTAGTTTTATTACTTTTTCTTAAAAACATCAAAATTTCATTTTCTATACATCTTGAAGCATAAGTTGCTAGTTTTATGTTTTTTTCTGAATTAAATGTATTAACTCCCTTCATAAGACCAATTGTTCCAATTGATATTAAATCTTCTATTCCTATTCCAGTATTTTCGAATTTCTTTGCTATATATACAACTAATCTTAAATTTCTTTCAACTAATATTTGCCTTGTTTGTAAATTGTCTTCTTTGGATAAATTAGAAATTAATTCTAACTCTTCATCTGGTAACAATGGTGGTGGAAGTGTTTGACTTCCTGCAATATAAAAAATGGGTAAATACTCAATCTCATTGTTTTCATTTAAGTATTTTGCACAAATTGTATTAATGCTATTTTTTACTAAATCCACAAATTTCATATAAATCACAACCTTTCTTTTTATAATTTTGCTCACTCACATTGTTTCGATTCCTATTAAAGCCCTGTATTCTCCTCTTTTTGTTAGTGATTTATTATAAATTCCTATTATTACATTTTTTACGTTTTTTACTTCTCCATCTTCTATTATCTTTAAATATTCTGGCTTTATTCCTAATAGCATTCCATTTTGCTTACCTAATGAAGAAAATGGAATAAGCTTTAATTTTGAAATATATTCTTCTTTTATTTCATCTGATATTTTTTGAAAATCACCTCCTATAATATTTTCTAAATTATTTAAAATTTCTTTTGGAATACAATCATATAAAAGTGAATGTTCCATAACAACAACAGGTGTATTTGTAATTGGCTCTTTTAAACAATTTCCTGTATCTATCATAGCTCTTGTTTTTATTTTTTTATCATTAAGTCCTATTTCAATATTGCAAAACATATCTTTTTTTGAAAATTTACCTTTTAAAAAAGTAAAACTACTTACAATTATTATAAAAGCTATAATTGTTCCTAATAAAATTGTTTTTAATGGATAAGTACCTAGAAATAGCCCATTTTTCATTAAAATTTCTTGAGGTTTAATAATATAAATAAGCGCAAATGCAGCACCTCCAAATACAAATGAAATAAGATAAAATATTAGTAAATCTCGCCACATTGTTTTTATATTTTGTGGATTAAACGATATATAAACAATTATTATGGATAGTATTATTTTTAAAAAAATATTAGAATATATTTGTAAAATTTTCATATATGCTACTACTGAATAAATTGAACCAATTAAACTTGCAAAAATAATTCTAATATGTTTTATTTTTTTCTTGGAGATTATCGCATCAGTAAGCAAAATTATATAATTCATTATAATATTCTCTATTAGCACTATATCAATATAAATTGTCATCTAATCACCTGCTGTAAACATTGTACTATTATATATTTAAAAATACTGTCTTTTCTTATGTGCGAAAAAAAGAAATAATCGAGATAATCCGATTATTTCTTTTTTTTTTCTTTTTTTTAAAAGTGAAGTGTCCTTTAAATGACCTTTTATTCAATATATACCTGTCCAATTGGAAGGAAGATTACATATTTTTATTTTTGTTCTTTCTTAAGAAAGAAGGAATGTCTAAATCATTTTGTGATGAACTTGGCTCATGGCTTGATGGTATAGAATTTATCTTCTTTTCCCAAGTTTTAGATACTATGTTATCAACACCTATACTTGATATAGGCTCGTTTTTTTCAAATCCGGTTGCAATAACTGTTATTTGAATTTCATCTGTCATATTAGGATCTGTTACAGTACCAAATATAATATTTGCTTCTGGATCTACACTTCTTTGTACTAATTCAGCTGCTGTATTTACTTCATGTAATCCTAAGTCTTCACCACCTGTTATGTTTATAATTACCCCTTTTGCTCCTTCTATAGATGTTTCTAGCAATGGACTTTGAATTGCTTCCTTAGCTGCATCCTCTGCTCTGTTTTCTCCAGATGCTTTACCTACTCCCATATGTGCCATCCCTTGATTTAACATTATTGTCTTTACATCTGCAAAGTCTAGGTTTACAAGTCCTGGTATAGCGATTAAATCTGATATACCTTGTACACCTTGTCTTAAAATATCATCTGCTAATTTAAATGCTTCTATTATAGATGTTTTTCTATCTATTATTTGTAGTAATTTATCATTTGGTATTACAACTAATGTATCTACTTTTCCTTTTAAACTTTCAATACCACGTTCTGCTTGTGATAGTCTTTTTTTACCTTCAAATGTAAATGGTTTTGTAACAACACCTATTGTTAATATTCCCATTTCTTTTGCAGCTGCTGCAACTATTGGTGCAGCTCCTGTACCTGTTCCTCCACCCATTCCAGCTGTAACAAATACCATATCTGCTCCTCTTAATACTTCTGCTACCTCTGCTTTGTTTTCTTCTGCAGATTGAGCTCCTATATCCGGATTTGCTCCTGCACCTAATCCTCTTGTAATTTTCTCACCTATTTGTATTTTTGTACTAGCTCTTGATGTTTGTAGAGCTTGTCTATCTGTGTTTACTGCAATAAAGTCTACTCCTTTTATTCCAGCATCAATCATTCTGTTTACTGCATTATTTCCTGCTCCACCTACACCTATTACTTTTATTGTAGCTGTTCCATCCATCATTGCTATGTTATTGTCATCATTGTATTCCATCATTTAGTTTTTCCTCCCTTTATACTTATATCTATATATTACTTTATACAACCTAATTTCCATATAAGTTATTTCTACTTTCATTATACAACTAACTTATCTATTGTTTGGTTGTATAAGTCACCTGTACAAATATATAATACTATAGTTTAAAATCTATAATACCAATCTTTTGCACAGCTAACATAAAATTAAAAACTATTATTATGAATAAAAGAATTCCTTTACTCTTTGAATTACTGTTTTTATAAAACTTTCATTATCTTGAGTGTCTATACTACTAGATACTGTTTTTGCAAATGGTCTTGCTGCAATGTATCTAACTAAAGCATAACTTGTTCTATATGCTGGTTTTACTGTACTAATAGCTCTTCCTGTTGAAATCTTTACAGGTATATTCAGATTTATTTTTCCAGCAACATCACTTTTATTAATATTAACTATTCCTTGGCCTGTTAATATGACATTATTAATTTTTTGTTTTAGCCCTTTACTTGTTATATCCTTGTTTATTATTGAAAATATTTCCTCAATTCTTGCTTCTATAATTTCAATTAATTCTGAACTTTTTATTATTTTGTTCTTGTTTGTGTCTTTGCAAGTATTTAGTATAATATCATTATCATTATCTATAAATGATTTTAAAGCTAATCCATATTGCCTTTTTAACTTATCTGCTTCTTCTTCAGATATATTTAATACCAATGCTATATCATTTGTTATATTGTCTCCACCAACTGGAATAGAGTTTGTATATAAAAATGATGTTCCTTCAAAAACGCCTATATCAGTATTTCCTGCTCCAATATCTAGAAGCATTATGCTGTCGTGAAGTTCATTTTTATCTAGTATTAGATTTCTTTCAGCTAGTGTTACTGGTACAATTCCATCTATTTCTAAACCTGCTTTTTTGAATACTCCACTTAACTGTCTCACAAAATCTTTTTCTGCTAGTATAACTTGTGCACTTATTGTGAAGCTTGAACTTAAGTTTCCTACTGGATCTGTAACTATCATTCCGTTTTCTAATGTTATTTTATCTGGTACAATATCTATTAATGTTTTAGAATCTGGAATATCTATGTCTTTAACTTGCATTATTGCGTTTTGCACATCTCTTACAGATATTCCTGAATATTTGTCTTTTACTTCTTTCGATATACTATTTTGTACTATGGTAACATACTTTCCTGGTATAGTTACATATGCTGAATTGATTTTTAAATTTGTTTCATCCTCGGCATCTTTTATTGTTTTTGCTAGGCTTAAAATTACTTCTTCTTCATTTATTATTTTTCCTTTCTTTAGTCCACTACATTTATATGAGGTATTGCATATAATTTCAATTTGACCAAAATTGTTTACTTCTCCTACAACTGTACAAACCTTACTGTTTCCAATATCAACACCTACTATGATATCTCCGATTGCCAAGTTAATTCCTCCATTTTTTAGTATAATTCTTACAAATGTATATATATTACATTTTTAAAAAAATGTCAATAGAATTTGTTATATTTTTGTAATATTTTTGTAATCTTTTTGTAATATTTTTATTCTTTACCTTTCTTATTTAACTCTCTTCTTTTTTCAATAAATTCTAACCATTTATCAACATAATATCTTCTAATAATAGCTAAATTTACAAACATCCTTCCAACAAAAACAACAATTGCAGCTAAATATATATCTACATTTAATTTTTGTCCTAATATAGTTAAAAGAATGGCAAGTATTGCATTACCAAAAAATCCTGTTATAAATATTTTTAAGTCAAAGTTCTTTTTTATTACAGAAGTTATCCCTCCAAAAACAGAATCTAATGCTGCTATAATTGCTATTGCAAGATAACTTGAATATGTATATGGTATCATTGGCGAATTCATTCCAATTAAAGCACCTAAAATACACCCTATTACTATAGCTATAAAAATCATTTTTATTCCTCCTTATTGTATATATTTTATTTTTATTTCATCATTGTATTTTAAAATTTTAACTCTATTTTGCTTATTTATTGAAATATCTTGTCCTAGCTTTTTCATACTATCAATGTGTCCTCCATTACCTATAAGACCACTTTCAAGATAAACCTGGTTTCCAATTGCTTTTATAACATATGGAGCAAGAATTCTTTGTCCATTAACTTTAATAAAACTTCCACTAATATCTACAATATCACTCATATTTATAATTCTCTCATCATTAATTGATATTGCTTCCGCACCAGATAACTTTAAAGAGTTTATAATTGCTATTAAATCATCTGCAGTTATTTTTTCTATTTCTTCACTTTCACTATCTCTTAATACAATCTCAATGCCTTCTCCTTCTACATCTGTTTTTCCTAATGTTTGATTTACCTGTTCTAGTTCTGAGTCCACCAATTTTCCAGTTTCTTCATTTGATTGTTTCGTTTGTTTGTACTCTTCTATTTTTTTTTCAGTTTCTTCATACTTTTGGTTTACCTCTTCATATTTTGACTTCCAATTAGCAAGTTCTGTTCTTAATTCTGTTTCTCTCATGTTTTCAATTGATGTTATATCTGTTTCATTTACTATTTTGAATTGCATAGACATAACTAAAGCTAAGCAAAAACATGCTATTCCGACTGTTATAATCATTGTCGTTTTTCCTTTTTTATTATTATTCATATTTTTAGGCCTCCTTTATTTGATGTCTTTCATATATTTATTAGAAATAGCACCAGAAAATTTTGGTATAATAATATTATTAGATTTTTTTAATTCAACTCCTATACTATAATTTCTTAGTGTTTCTAAATATCCTCCCGGTCTTGATAGAGCTGCTAATTGTTCTGGAAGTCCAATTGCTTTTATCTCAAATGGTGCTCCTACTTTTTCTCCATTTATCTCTATAATATTTCCAGCACATGTGATTCCAGATGTAGGAACTAACCTTTCATCATTAATTGATATTGCTTCTGCTCCCGCATTTTTTAATTCATTAATTACACTTAAAACATCAAGATCATGTACTAATAATAAATTTGGATCTAATGCTGTACTTATATCTTTTTTGCTATCTGATAAAGTAACAATAACTCCTGGTCCTGTAACTTCTGTTAATCCAATTATTTTATTTCCTATTTTTATTTTTTCTTCTTTTTGTTCTAGTTCGCTGTTATTTTTTGTTGAACTTTCTCTTTCTTTTTCTAATTTTTTTTCAACTTTTTCTAATTCTTTATTTCTATTTTCATATCTTTCCTTATATTTTAAAACTTCTGCCCTTAAGTTATTTTCTTCATAATTGTTACTAACTGCTGAATTTGTACTTTTTACTGTTCTTATTTGAATACATATTCCAAATGTAAGTGCAAAACAGATTATTCCTAATGCAACTGCTACTATTTTTTTATTTATCATTACACTACCTCCTTATCTATACTTTTTGTTTGAAATATGGTTTAAACTTATTGTTTAAATCTCCATTTACATATATATCTCCTTCATTTTCTTTTTCTTTCTCCATAATTGCTACTGCATTTAACATTTTATTACTTAGATTTGTGTTATTACCTAAATGAATTCTTTTCTTTTCTTCTTTCAAATATATACTATATTCATTTTTATTGCTTATGTCAATGCTTGTAATTTTCCCTTCTAATCCGTTTTCATTTGCTGAGTTTACAATTTTTATTACATCTCCTAATCTTTCTAAATCCTCATTATTTAGCCTTTTTCCTAGTTGTATTTCATCTTCATTTGTTGTAACCCCCTGAATTATTGGTAAATTTTGGCCATCTTGTGAAATTTCCAACAAATACCCCTGCGTACTTATAAGAACATATTTTCCCATATAATCCACACTATATTTTGCAATACGCTCCTCTATTTCAATTTCAACAGTAGATGGTATATGCCTACGTATTTTTACATTTTCTATATATGGATTTTCCCTTATTTTTTTTATAGTTGCTGTTTTGGTAAATTTAAATATATTTTCTTCTGTTTTTAATTCAGACAAGCTTATTACTGTATCATTTTGAACTTTATTGTTATTTACTACTTTAATTTCTTTTATATTGAATATTGGTGAAGTTAATGCAAAAACAATTGCTCCCACAATTAATCCAACAGAAACTATTAACCTTAAGAAAAATTTAATTCTTTTAATTCGTTTCATTCTTTGTTTTTCTTTTTTAGTGAGCTTTTTCTTTCTTACCTGTTCTTTTTTTATATTATTCTTGTTAGTCATTCTTATTACTTCTTCTATGTCTTTCTCTGCTTGTCCATCCTTCATACAATATTCCTCCTTCTATGCATCTTTTGTAACAAATTTATACTATAATCAAGGGCTTGGTACCAAGCCCATATTTTTATATTTCCTTTTTTATACTTACTCCAATTTGTTGAAGTTTTTTTTCAAAATTTTCATAGCCCCTTAAAATATATTCTATCTTTTGTATTTTTGTTACTCCCTTTGCAATTGTTGCTGCCATAACAATGGCTGCGCCACCTCTTAAATCTGTTGCTTGCACATTTGCACCATATAATTTTCTAACTCCTTTAATTATAGCTGTTTTTCCTTCTACAGAAATTTTTGCACCCATTCTAAGTAATTCTTGTGTATATTTGTATCTATTTTCAAATATATTCTCCACTATAATTGATGTACCCTTGGCAGTTGTAAGCATACTAGCAAATATAGATTGCATATCAGTTGGAAAACCTGGATATGGCATTGTTTTTATATCAATTGCTTTTATCCTTTTGGGCGCTATTATGTCTATTTCTGATTTTCCAATGTCTAATTTACACCCTACCTCTTCTAATTTATTTGTAATTGGTACAATATGAGAAGGTTCTACATTTTTTAACTTTATATTTCCATTATTCATAGCTGCAATACATAAAAAAGTTCCGGTTTCAATTCTGTCTGGCATAATATTGTAACTTATTTCTTCTAAATGTTTTACACCTTCAATTTGTATTTCACTAGTACCTGCTCCTTTTACTTTTGCACCCATTTTATTCAAAAAATTTTGCAAATCTACAATTTCTGGCTCTTTTGCAGCATTTGTAATAGTTGTTTTTCCGTTCTGCTAAACAACTTGCTAAAATTATATTTTCGGTTGTTCCTACACTTGGAAAATCTAAGTGTATATTTTCTCCTATTATTCTATCACAAAAGCACACTATATTTCCATAGTTTTTTCTAATATTTATTCCTAATTTTTTAAAACTGCTTAAATGTAATTCAATCGGTCTAGCCCCAATATCACATCCACCTGTTTGTGATAGTTTGTGGATACATGAATTTTAAATGGAATGCTAAACCTCCATTTTCATATAATTCGTTATACATTTCATCATTTAAGTTGTATTCTTCTTTTATTTCTGGTGTAATTTCTTGCGGATCAAAAACTACTATCTTATCAAATAGTCTTGATAATTCTTCTTTGGTTAATCCATTAGCTTTAATATCATCTATTGCTTTAAATATCAAATCTTCTTTATCTTCTAATTTGTTTAATGTATTAAATTTGTTTTCTACTTCTTGTAATTTTTCTTTTTCATATTTTATCTTTTTTTCTAGTTCTTGCTTTTTATCTTTATATATAAATTCTGGTATTAAGTCATTTAACTTATCTTCATAAACTTGTTTAAATTGCTTTTCTAACTTTTCTAATGTTTGTTTTGATTTGTTTAAATCCTTTTCTAGTGTAACTTTATTTGTAGATATTGCCTTTACATTATCCATTACAAAACTTTTAAATTCAGGATTACTTACTAAATTATCTATATATGCATTTACAATCTGGTCTAAATACTCAATTCTCATTCTGTGTGGTTTGCATCCATAATCTGGTCTTATATCTTTTATTGCACCTTCATTGCTATATTTTTTGCATAAATAACTGTCTGGTCTTTTTCTTGTTCCAGTGTTTCCTTTTCTTTTATACATTGGAGTTCCACATCTTCCACAATATAAAAGTCCTGAATACAAATTATTGTCTGTATCTACAAATTTGAATCCATTGTTTATTTTGTCACTTTCTCTTTTTCTTTTCTTTCTTATTTTTTGTACTTTTTCAAATAGTTCTTTATCTATAATTGGTTCATGATGATTTTCTATTATATTCCATTCTTCTTCAGGCTTTACTCTTGTTTTTTTAGATTTAAAACTTAACTTCTCAGTATGTCCTCCAACATAATCTCCAGTATATCTTCTATCATCTAAAATTCTTACAATATGCTGTGCTTTCCAATTTGCTGTTTGTTTTGCATTTACAAAATTTCTACTTTGAGATGGTGTTGGTATTCCTTTTTTATTTAAATGTGTTGCTATTTTTTGATAGCCCCAGCATTTAGAATATAATTCAAATATCTCTTTCACAACAGGTGCTGTTTCTTCATTAATTACTAATCTCTTTCCATCTTTGTTATATCCATAAATTGCTTTTACAAGTAAATCTCCTTCTTCTATTTTGTGTCTTAGATTTCTCCTTATATTTTTGCTATCATCTCTTGCTCTTCTTTCATTAAACCATGCATATAGTCCAAACATTTCCTCATTATATTGCTCATCTTCAAATATTATTTCTACTCCTTGTTCTTCCAAATACTCAACGAACTCTAATGCCTCTCTTTGATTTCTTCCAAGTCTTGCAGAGTTCTTAAATACAATAACATCTATTTCTTTTTTTCTTGCTCTTTCTCTTATATCATCAAACCTACTAAAGTCTGTTCCACTTTTATCATCATCCATTATAATATCTACAATGTTGGTATATCCATGACTTTTACAATATTTAATTAATAAATTCTTTTGTGTTTCTATTCTTTCATAGTTTTCTCCATAGTCATCTCTACTTTCTCTACAATAAATTACTACTCTTTTTTCATTGTTTCGTTTTTGCATGATATACCTCCGTTTTTCATTGCTTATATAATGTATCAATAACATATTCGTTTCATTATTTCTTATTGTTGCTATTATATATAAAAAGTTCTAAAATTTCAAGTTATTTCCTTAAAGTTTTAGAACTATTTTATTTTTGCATTTTGGCGATGTGGACAAAACGTTCTTTTATTTTAGTTGGTTGGCAATACTAACTAACTAAATTTTTTATTAGTTATTTTAGTTTCTTTTTATCCTTTTCTTTTACTTCTATTTGTTTTTCTTCTTCCTCAATATATTTATAATTCA
>OCVV012845891.1_pt1 | contig 33515 bp, 30 predicted proteins | sample 1539721 | NCBI WGS metagenome assembly OCVV01 (sample SAMN02144230, study PRJEB22623) | gut metagenome | biome: sheep rumen | host: Ovis aries | place: New Zealand | reverse complement strand
ACATAAGAAAGGTGTAGGTAGTTCTAAGAACGGACGTGAATCAGCTTCACAGCGACTTGGTATTAAGATTTTCGGTGGTCAGAAGGTTGTAGCTGGCAACATTATTGTACGTCAGCGTGGCAACAAGCATTTCCCAGGCGCAGGTGTTGCGCAGGGTAAGGACGACACCCTCTATGCACTTGTTGATGGTACAGTTAATTTCCACAAAGGAAAGTTTGACAAGAGCGTAGTGTCTGTAATACCAGCTGAGGCATAAGCTCCAAGCAGAACTTAGTCCACGGGGCATCCAAACACCCAATGACTATAAACTTACAAAAAAACACTTATTCCAAACAGATATAAGAAGGACAGTGAGTGATCACAGTCCTTCTTTTTTCTTGTTTAGGTATAGAAGAACTTACATCTTAAAATGTTATAGGTTCTCTAATAATGATTTTTGTTGCAAAAGAAAGAAATATGCAAAAAAAATAGCGAAAATATTTGGTCATTTCAAAAAAAAGTAGTACCTTTGCACTCGCAAAAAGGAAATAACACACTTTTGCAGTGTCACTATGTTGGCTCCTTAGCTCAACTGAATAGAGCATCTGACTACGGATCAGAAGGTTGCAGGTTTGAATCCTGCAGGAGTCACAAGCTAAAAGCATGTGATACTCATTGTAATTTAAGGATGGCTCCTTAGCTCAACTGAATAGAGCATCTGACTACGGATCAGAAGGTTGCAGGTTTGAATCCTGCAGGAGTCACAAAATAAAGGACAAGAGATTTTTCTCTTGTCCTTTATTCGTTGTAGCCCAATGGGAATGTTTTTTGAACCGAGTTTTTGTGTCAGTGGATTTTTTTAATCGAATTATGTGTCAGATGTGTTTTTGATTACAAAATAAAAGCATTGCAATATCCCCTTATAAACTCGTTAAGGTGTGGAGATGCAATGCTTTTAATTTATTTGATTGTTAACCTATTACATTGAAATAGGATAGTTACAACATATTGAGTGCGTTAGTTTGCAGATTCGAACTCTTCGAGAAAACGTTTGTCGTTCTCTGAGAACATGCGCAGGTCGCTTACCTGATACTTCAGGTTGGTGATGCGTTCCACGCCAAGACCGAAAGCATAGCCACTATACTTTTTTGAGTCTATACCGCAGAGCTCAAGTACATTAGGGTCAACCATACCGCAACCGAGTATCTCAACCCAGCCTGTGTGTTTGCAGAAACCGCAGCCCACACCTCCGCAGATGTGGCATGAGATATCCATCTCGGCAGAAGGTTCTGTGAATGGGAAATATGAAGGACGCAGGCGTATTTTGGTGTCTGCACCAAACATCTCCTGTGCAAACGTCAGCATTACTTGTTTCAAATCGGTGAATGAAACGTTCTCATCGATATACAAACCTTCAATCTGGTGAAAGAAGCAGTGTGCGCGAGCAGTGATTGCTTCGTTACGATAAACACGACCAGGGCATATTACACGGATAGGAGGCTGTTGCTTTTCCATAACACGTGCTTGTACGCTTGACGTGTGTGAACGGAGCAGTATGTTTTTCGTAACGTCATTTAGTGCGCTTTCCTCAACAAAGAACGTATCCTGCATATCGCGAGCAGGATGGTCTGCAGCAAAATTCATTTTTGTGAAGATATGCAAATCGTCCTCTACTTCAGGCCCGTCAGCTAAAGTGAACCCCATACGTTGGAAAATCTCAACGATTTCGTTTTTTACTATTGACAGTGGGTGGCGCGTACCGAGTGCAGTAGGGTAGGGGGTGCGAGTGAGATCAAAGTCTTCGTTGCTAGTATCCTTGGTGCCGAGCTGGTCACGCAGACCATTGATTTTGTCGAAAGCCATCTGCTTTAGTTCGTTGATTTTCATTCCGACGGCTTTCTTGTCTTCTGGTGCTACGTTACGGAAGTCGGCCATAAGAGCACTGATTTCACCTTTTTTTGAGAGATATTTCAAGCGTAGAGCCTCTATTTTGTCAGCGGTGTCGGCTTGCAGTCCGTTTACCTCCGTTATGAGTTTTTCGATTTTTTCTAACAGCATAATTGTCTTAATCTGTTTATGTACTTAAATTTCAAGATGCAAAGTTACTAAATTATTTTGACATAAACGACTAAAAGCGATAAAAAAAGCATGATAATCATTCTGGAGTAAAAAGTTCAGATGATTATCATGCATATAGTCTTTACTTATTTGCTGGCTTTGCGTTCCTTGCGTTCAGCACGGCGTTTCTCCATATCGGCTGTATAGGCTTTGTATTGTTCTGGTGTCATGATTTGCTGCAACTCCTTGTTGTACTGCTCCATGTTTGGTCTGCCTCGATGGTCTCTGCCCTGGCCCTTGCCTTGAGTCTTGGCCCCATCTATGTTCTTTCCTCCGTATTGTGGTTTCTTTCCATCCTTAGGCTCAGGACGCTCACCCTTCTTTCTGCCTCTATTTGGCCCACCCTTCGGTGTGAACTTTTCGTTAAGAGCCTTTACCTTTGCGGCCTGTTCGGCATTTAGACCATATTTCTTAGTCATTTCCTGTGTGCGTTTCTCTACCATCTCCTTGGGATCAGGGCGCTTGCCTTTCTGTTGGTTGTCAGTAGTCTGAGCAGTTGCTGTGGTCAACATAGCAGTAGCTATGAGTGCTAAAATCGTCTTTTTCATTCTCGTCGTGTTTTAAAAAGTTAATACTGAATTTGTAGATTTCTGATTCTTTGACTTTGAAAATCACCTTGCAGTTTAACCCATAATACCTAATTATCGACGAAAATGTATTGTTTAACAGTTGTTTACATTCTATGTGACAACTTGTAAGTAATCTATGAATACTATTATTCATATAGTTAATGCCGTTAATATTGACTATCAACGGCATTAACATTAACTCGTTTGCAGAACGATTGTTATGACCAGCAATTCAAACTCTACTCATCGAGTAGTATTCTCATCATTTCTATGGCTGATTTAGCAACAGGTGTACCAGGACCGAAGATTGCAGCCACGCCTGTTTTGTAGAGGAAGTCATAGTCCTGTGCAGGAATTACGCCGCCAGCAATTACCATTATATCCTCGCGACCAAGTTTCTTGAGTTCCTCAAACAACTGTGGAATGAGAGTCTTATGACCAGCTGCCAGTGATGAAACACCGACGATATGCACGTCGTTTTCTACGGCTTCGCGCGCAGCCTCTGCAGGTGTCTGGAACAAAGGTCCCATATCTACGTCGTAACCGCAGTCGGCATATCCTGTAGCTACTACTTTCGCACCACGGTCGTGACCATCTTGTCCCATCTTGGCAATGAAGATACGTGGGCGACGTCCCTCGCGTTCGGCAAACTTCTGTGTCAACTCGCATGCGAGTTCAAAGTCCTTATCGTTGTTGGTTTCTGATTTATACACGCCTGAAATTGTTCTGATTACAGCTTTATAACGTCCTACTATCTTTTCGCAAGCATCTGAAATTTCTCCTAAAGTGCAGCGTACCTTGGCACACTCAACGGCAGCCTCAAGCAGATTACCCTCACCAGTCTCTACCACCTTTGTCAGTGCGTCAAGTGTTTCTTTCACCTTATGCTCATCGCGGTTGGCCTTCAGTTGCTTCAGAGCTTCCTCTTGCTGCTTGCGTACAGTGGTGTTGTCCACCTCAAGAATGTCAATCGGATCTTCGTGGTCAAGTCGATACTTATTTGTCCCAACGATAGTTTGCTGACCGCAATCAATACGAGCTTGTGTACGAGCAGCAGCCTCTTCGATACGCATCTTAGGCACACCCGTCTCAATGGCTTTAGCCATACCGCCCAGTTCCTCAATCTCCTGAATTAGTGCCCAGGCTTTGTGTACGAGTTGGTCTGTCAGGTATTCTACGTAGTAAGAGCCTGCCCAGGGGTCAATCTCCTTACATACTTTCGTCTCATTCTGTATGTAAATCTGAGTGTTGCGCGCAATACGTGCGGAGAAATCCGTAGGCAGTGCGATGGCTTCATCGAGCGAGTTTGTATGCAGCGACTGAGTATGTCCGAGTACAGCCCCCATGGCCTCAATACAGGTGCGTCCTACATTGTTGAAAGGGTCTTGCTCTGTCAGTGACCAGCCGGAAGTCTGTGAGTGTGTACGCAGAGCCATTGACTTAGGATTCTTTGCGCCAAACGATTTTACTATCTTAGCCCACAACAGACGGCCTGCACGCATCTTGGCAATCTCCATGAAGTGATTTACGCCGATGGCCCAGAAGAAAGACAAGCGAGGAGCAAAGGCATCGATATCGATGCCGGCGTTCACACCTGCGCGCAGGTATTCCAGACCGTCAGCCAGAGTGTAGGCCAGTTCGATGTCAGCCGTGGCACCAGCCTCCTGCATGTGATAGCCAGAAATGGAGATGCTGTTGAACTTAGGCATCTTCTGCGACGTATATTCAAAGATGTCGGCAATGATGCGCATGGAGAATGATGGTGGATAGATATAGGTGTTGCGCACCATGAACTCCTTCAAAATGTCATTCTGTATAGTGCCAGCCATTTCTTCAAGCTTTGCCCCCTGTTCAAGGCCAGCTACTATGTAGAATGCCATGATGGGAAGGACTGCACCGTTCATTGTCATCGAGACGGACATTTTGTTAAGTGGAATGCCGTCAAACAGCACTTTCATGTTCTCTACGGAGCATATAGAAACGCCAGCCTTACCTACATCGCCTACTACGCGCAGGTTGTCAGGGTCATACCCGCGGTGAGTAGGAAGGTCAAAGGCTACGGAAAGGCCTTTCTGTCCAGCTGCAAGGTTGCGTCTGTAGAAAGCATTTGACTCCTCGGCCGTTGAGAAACCGGCATACTGTCGGATGGTCCACGGACGGAAAGGGTACATCATAGAGTAAGGACCCCGCAGGTAAGGTGGAATGCCTGCTGTGAAGTCAAGGTGTTCCATGCCTTCAAGGTCTTTTTTCGTATATGCTGACTTCACCTGAATATGCTCGGGTGTCTTCCAGACAAATTGTATATTGTTGTCAGCCTGCCATGCAGCATCGTCTTTCTTCTCTATGCCAAAGAAGATGTCGATGTTTTTAAAATCTTTTCTTGACATAGTATGCTTATTTTATTCCTAATTCTACGTTAAACTCTTTAAGTGTTTCGAGTTGATTTACTTTTACATGTATGAAATGCTCAATGCCTGCGGCTTTAAGTTCCTCAGTGCAAGCTGGCGCGCCAGCGACAACGAACATAGCCCTGCCGTTGAGGTAATTAAATGCCGGTATGGCATACTCAGCATATTCATCGTCAGAAGAGCACAGTACCACGATGTCTGCACCAGCCTTCAATGCTGCGTCAATCCCCTCTTCAATGGAGGCGAAGCCGAGGTTGTCGATAACCTTGTAGCCTGCCGCGGCAAGGAAATTGCACGAGAACTGTGCACGCGCTTGTCTCCACACCAGATTGCCTATCGTAAGCATAAAAGCAACAGGTTGCTTTGCTGACTGCTCGGTTGCAATGCGTAGTTGCTCAAAGTCGGCAGCAAGTCGAGTGCTGTTAATTGACTTATATGGTGTAGCATCATTATGCCCACATCCGCAAGTGTGTTCAATTGGGCGCTTACCCTCGGAGGTTTCGGTGAAGTTAGGGAATTGGTTCGTTCCGAGTATGAACTCGCGTCGCTGTGCAGCCAGAGTGTGTCGTTTCTCATTGGTAGCATTGATGTCATCCTGCACGGTTCCCTGCTGTATTGCTTTGAGGAAACCGCCTTCGTCTTCTATGCTAAGGAATAGCTTCCATGCTTGCTCAGCAATGCGTGTTGTCAGTTCCTCTATATAATAAGAGCCAGCACCAGGGTCAGCAACGGTGTTGAAGTGACATTCCTCTTTCAATAACAACTGTTGGTTGCGTGCTATTCTCTCGGAGAAATCATTAGGCTTTTCGTAAGCCGCATCGAAAGGTGTCACGACAATAGAGTGTACTCCTCCCAGTGCGGCAGACATAGTCTCGGTTTGTGAGCGTAGCATGTTTACGTGGGCATCAAACACGGTCATGTTGTATGACGAAGTGACAGCGTTGACGCATTGCTTACAGGCGTCGTCGTCGTTCACGTCATATTGTCTTACGATATTAGCCCACAGTAGTCGCGAGGCGCGGAACTTAGCTATCTCCATGAAATAGTTCTCGGAGATGCCCATGTTGAATTTTATTTTCTTGGCAGCCAGTGAGGCATCAACTCCGGCATCGGTGAGCAGGTTGAGATACTCATTGCCCCATGCCAAGGCGTAACCTAATTCTTGTACGATGTAGGCACCGGCATTGTTAAGTGAAGCGGCATTTACGGTAATGCAGCGGAAGTTAGGGTAATCTTTCAGCGCATCAATCAATGGCGCAGCGAATTGAAGTATAGGTTCAACTGCCTTGCCCTGCATCACTATCTTCTCCAGAGGGTCCCAGTCAATAGAGCCTACGAGCTTTTCCTTGTCATAACCTTTCTTCTCAAAATATGCAGTGAGAATCTGTGCTAATTCAAGAGAGTGGCGTTTGCAAGTGTTGAAGTTCAGTTCTACTACATCGCAGTAAATGCCATTGAGTAGTTGCTCAATAAACTCCACATTCACCATCTTTCCTGGTATCTTAAAAGAGAGGGAGTCTATGCCCTTGTTCAGTATATCGAGAGCTTTTGCGTTAGCTTCCTTTGCATCGTCGGCTTTTATCTCCTGACGTATATACCATGTGTTGTCATCTTTTTTATTGCCTCGTAAGAATGGATATTCGCCCGGCATAGCGTACGGTGTCTGTAGTTTTTCTACATCCTCGCGGCGGTAGAAAGGTTGTACGTTAAACCCTTCTGCGGTGCGCCATACAAGTCGCTTTTGGAAGTCGGCACCTTTCAGGTCAACTTCGATTTTGTCAAGCCACTCTTGCGTAGTAGGTGCTTGAAATTCAGAGAATAGTTTCTCCTTAGTGTTGTTCATAAGTTATAGTTTGGGTATTATTTGTAAGTTCGTATATTTGATTGATTAGTTTCATACAAAAGTAATTATTTTTTTTGATTTTACAGTACTGTTGAATGATAAAAATCAATTAGTTTTACATTGTTTAACTTAAAAGAATAATAAATGTTAAAGATTTTTTATGCTATAGGCGTTAGTATTTTATCGCAGGTTTATTGGTGAAATTAGTGAATGTATCAGATTATAAGCGCCTTATCGTTTGTATCGTAATCGCTATCAGATTAGGATGTAATCAGTATGCGATTGCCATGTAATCTGTATGCGATTACCGAGTAATCAGTATGCGATTGCAGTGTGGCATGATAGTAATAGAATGAAAAAATCCTCCTGCATTATGGGTAATGCAGGAGGATTACTGAGTATTAGAGTTTGTTGTATGTCTTTATTTTCCGCGCAACTGAGCATTCTTGCGAGCCAGTTCCTCGCGCTTACGCTGCAACTCTTCCTGTTGTTTCTGCATGGCTTGCAGGCGCGCAGCCAAACCACTCATTTTCTTCTGAGGGTTCTTCTTGTTTTCTTCGCGCTTGCGTTCAAGTATGGCCAGCAGTTTCTCATCGTTTGTAGTCTTGCGGAGCACCCACATAATTGCAGCAGAGAAGAACAGTGATATGAAGTAATAGAAGTTAAGACCGGCAGAATAGTCGTTGAACATGAAGAAGAACATGAGCGGCATGAGCATCATCATCCATCGCATCATCTTCATCTGTTCGGCCTGCTGACCTACCATCTGATCTTTCTGCTGCTGCATGGTGAACCAAGAATACAGTAGGTTAGCACCGCAGAACAAGATACAAGTCAATGATAAGTGGTCGCCAATGAGCCATATGTCTTTGCTCCATTCTATTATAGGGTCGTATGTTGACAGGTCGTCAATCCACAGGAAAGACTCGCGACGCAACTGTATGGCATTAGGAACAAAGTTGAACATTGCAATCCAAATAGGCATCTGTATGAGCATCGGCAGGCATCCTGACAATGGGCTGACGCCGTATTCAGAATACAGTTGCATCATAGCCTGCTGCTTCTGCAAGGCATCTTCAGGCTTGTCATACTGTTTTGTTGCTTCATCGAGTTTCGGTTTGAGCACGCGCATCTTTGCACTTGACATGTAACTCTTCTTTACCATAGGGTAGGTGATAGCCTTGAGAAGCAGAGTTATGAGTATGAGTATGATGCCCATAGGTATTGCCATTGAGCGCAGGAAGTCGAATACATATAGCGTAAACCAACGATTTATGTAACGGAACAATGGCCAGCCGAGATATACCAGACGCTCAAGTTCCAGGTCTTTGCCAAACTTTGACTGTTTTTCCACATTCTGTAACAGACGGAAATCATTTGGGCCATAGTAGAACTCCATTTCCGTAGGCTTGACACCTGATGGGTCAAGGACAGTCTTGAGTTTCGCTTCATATTTCTTTAGGAAGCCAGACTCCTTCTGCTGTGGTATAGAAGTCAGCAGAGCGTCTTTCCCATAACCGTCTTTTGCTATCATGACTGCCGAGAAGAACTGGTTTTTGAAGGCTATCCAGTCGATGTTCTCGTCAACGGGTTCGTCGGTCTTTTCGCTGGTTTCGTTCAGGTAGTCAGTGCCACCGTCGGCGAAGTGGTATGTGAGTGTAGAGTAACGGTTTTCGAAAGAGAAGCCCTTCTCCTGCTGACGGCATGTCTCCTGCCAGTTGATGTCCAGATGCTGAGCACCAGGAGCAAACAGTCCTGCCATACCATTTACTCGCAATGAACTGTGGAGCATATAGTCTTTGCCCAGAGTGTAGGTGATGATGACAGACTTACCATCGCCTGCCTGCGCCTCAAATTCTATGCTGCTTGCACTTTTACTCTTTATGTTGAAATACAAATCGGCAGTAGAAATGTTAGCCTCCTTAGTGGCAAAGGTATATGCCAAACGCTGCGTTTTCTCATCAAACAAAGTTACATCCTTGTGTCCATTGTTGTCCTCAAAACCTTTTACTACCGCTTTCTCAACCGTAGCACCCTTGCTTGAGAACGTAAGCGCAATTTTCTCGTTTTCGAGTACGAACTTTTGCGCTGTCCCCTGCATGGCAGAGTGGAACAAGGCAGTGGTGTCCTCTAAAGCGCGTCGCGCTGTCTCAGCATTACGTTTTACCTCAGCTAACTTCTGTTGCTCCTCTGCCTTTTGTTTCATTACAGTGGCTATGGAGTCTTGCTTGCGTTTGGCTTCCATCTGCTCGCGCGACGGTTGGTTATACCATGTAAAACCAAACAAAACGGCCGCTATAAGTGTAAAGCCAATGATTGTATTTTTATCCACGTTTTTATTATTTATATTTTTTAGTTTGCAAAGGTACAAAAAAAAAAGCGTAATCAAGCCAAAATAACACTTTTTAGAAAAAATAATGGATGTTTAATGCTTTTTCCATATTAAATAATGTGTTATTTGAAATATTTCAAGTAACTTTGCACGAAAATTTCGAAAATACAGTTATATGAAACTGAACATAATTATGTATAAACATAGTCAATTACTGGTTATAGTATTTTTATCATTTTTGGCTTTCTCTGGTAATGCTCAGGCAAAGCAGAATTACTCGCAAATACTTAATACTTATGCTGATTCCTTGTTGATTTACAAGGCACGTATTGACTCCGTGAGCAGGGTAAATGATTCTTTGCGCAGTGCGCAGAGCTATTACGTTTCGAACAAGTATTTTCGTTATTTTGCACCTTTGGCGTTCTATCCTGATATAACAGGAAGCATTCTGCGCCTGGATGCGGATAGTAAGACTATACCCACTGACCGTGGGCTTATGAGCATATATATAAATCATCCTGAGTATGTGCAGTATTCGGCTTCAAACTTCAATAGCTTAGCGTCAAAACAGCAAGAAGTACGCCCTGTTAAACCAGCGAATATGGAACTGACCAAGCAAGTAGAGCATTCGTCTGTCAAAAAGAAAGAAACAGAAGAAATAACTGCTGAGCATATTGACATGTATGTGACGAAGCCACATTTCTGGAGTTTTAATGGCGACTATTATCTTCAGTTTCTTCAGAACTATGTGTCGCCCAACTGGTATAAGAGCGGTTCCAATAGCTACTCCATGCTTGGTACGGTTACATTGCAGTATAATTACAACAACAAGCAGCGTGTGAAGTGGGAAAACAAATTGGAAATGCGCCTCGGATTCCAGACTACAGACGCTGATACCGTAAACAATTTTAAGACCTCGGATGACCTTATACGCTATACTTCAAAACTTGGATTGCAAGCCTTCAGCAAGTGGTATTATACCTTGCAGGTTATAGCTCAGACGCAATTTGCACGTGGATTGAAAAATAACAATGATTATGTGTATTCTGATTTCATGTCACCATTCAACCTCAATGTGTCGGCAGGTATGGACTACAGTGTGCAGACAAAGAACAAAAAACTCACAGGTTCTATTCATATAGCACCTTTAGCCTTCAACTTCAAGTATGTTGACAGAAAATATCTTGCCCAAAGTTTCGGCATAAATAAAGGCCATCGCACTCTGGAGGATTTCGGTTCGCAATATACTATTGATTTGACGTGGAAGCCTGTCAATAATTTTAAGTGGAAAACGCGTCTGTATGGATACACCACATACCACAAGTATGAGATGGAATGGGAGAACACGTTTACGTTGCAGTTCAATAAGTATATATCCACGTGCGTGTATCTGTATCCGCGCTTCGACGACAGTGCTATGCGCATAGATGATAATGGATATTTCCAGTTCAAGGAATATTTTAGTTTTGGATTCTCTTATTCTATGTAATCCCCAGAAAAATGGAAAATCCAGAACTCAAGATTGCTTGGGAAATAATATCCAATACTGATACTCACTTATTCTTGACAGGAAAGGCAGGGACGGGAAAGACCACTTTCTTGCGTGAGTTGCGTCAGGCATTACCTAAACGAATGATTGTCGTTGCTCCAACAGGTATTGCTGCTATCAATGCTCAGGGTGTTACGATACATTCTTTCTTTCAGCTAAATTTCGGTCCGCAGATACCTGGTACACAGAATAAAAGTAAACGCTTCCAGTTTCGTAAGAATAAGATACAACTGATACGTTCGCTTGACCTCGTCGTAATTGACGAGATAAGTATGGTGAGAGCCGATGTGCTTGATGCCATAGATAATGTGCTCCGACAGTATCGTCGTCATGACATACCGTTTGGAGGGGTGCAAATGTTGCTCATCGGTGATGTGCAGCAACTTGCTCCTGTGGCGAAGGATGAGGAATGGAAATTGCTGAGTCCTTATTACGAAACACCGTATTTCTTCTCAAGCCGTGCGCTGAATGCTACTGATTTCGTAACAGTAGAACTCAAGCATGTCTATCGTCAGAATGATGCCAACTTTCTTGAATTGCTGAATAGAGTACGCACTAATACCGCTGACGAGCATACACTGCAGCAGTTAAATAGACGCTATATACCCAATTTCAATCCTAAGAAGGAAGATGGCTATATACGCTTGACTACTCACAATTACCAGGCTGACTCCATAAACAAGCGAGAACTTGATGCCTTGAATACTGTAGCAAACAATTATGAAGCAGTGATAGAAGGCGATTTCCCCGATATGTCGTTTCCTACGGAGAAGGTTCTTACACTCAAGGTGGGAGCACAGGTGATGTTCGTGAAAAATGATTCATCGAGAGAACGTGCCTACTACAATGGAATGATTGGTGAGGTAGTCGAGATGACTGACAATATTATAACAGTACACCCGACTGGAGCGGAGAAGAATATAGAAGTAGGACAGGAGAAATGGGAAAATACCAAATATTCGCTTGACGAAGAAACGAAAGAAATACGGGAAGAAATTGTTGGTAGTTTCTCACAATTTCCTCTGAAGACAGCATGGGCTATTACAGTGCATAAGGCGCAGGGACTTACGTTTGAACATGCTATAATTGACGTGCAGCATAGTTTTGCGCACGGACAAACGTATGTAGCCCTTTCACGATGCAAAACGCTTGAGGGCATGGTGTTAAGTACTTTGATACCACGTGGGGCGATTATATGTGATAGCGTGGTAAACAATTTTAGTAAAGACCCGCGTCATCAACAGCCAGATGAACAGCAACTGCTTCAGATGGAACGCCAGTATTATATACGCGTAATTGATGAGTTGTTTTCTTTTTCTTCGTTAAAATACCGTATAAATGATATGACACGTCTTATGCGTGAGTATTTTGATACGTCATATCCGAAACTTTATAACGCATGGCTTGAGGCTGCTGACAAAATAAAATCGCCTGAAGTAGTTGCCATAAGATTTCATAATCAGTATCAGTCTATGGTGATGGCGTCTTCTGATTATACAAATGATGAGACAATACAAGAACGCCTGCGTAAGGGTGCTATATACTTTAAGCAAGAGCTCTTGTTTATATGGAAATTATTGCAGAATACAAATATAAAGTCTAACAACAAGCAAGCAAAGGAACGGCTTGCTAATATTCTGCAACCGATGGTGGAGGAATACAAGATAAAGCAACTCTTGTTGACTTATGTTGCTGATAACGGCTTTTATTTGAAAGACTTTCTACAGGCGCGTGCCAAGGCTTCTGTTTCCTTTGATGACAACGCACCAGCTACCCCCGTGTATTCTCGTAAAAATGATGGCGCGAAGAATATAAAGGAATGGGTGAAAAAATATGTTGATATGAATGAGAATAGTTGTGGAACAGATGATACCAAGTTACCATATTGATGATGTTTATGTCTGTATCACTTTTTCATAATATGCTACATAAGGACGTTTTACATTGTCTTTGCTACGCTTTAAGAATACAATTATATTTACCTCGTCACCAACGCATGGCAGGGTGTTGTCAGTCATCCTCAATGTGTTTTTTGACAAGAAACCTTTGGTGAATGATGGACCATTCGTGCCTATTTCAATAATAGGCGACACTTCTGTGGTACCATCTTGTGGTAGCAATTCCCATGCTGCATATCCTTTTTCCTTATCGGTGTAGGTGATTTTTGCACGTCGGGCATGGAATGTATGTATTCCTTCTGTAAATGGGATGACTTTATCTATTATGGCAGACTTGAATTTGTCTTTCTCAGGTATTATAGGCGAGAAACTGACGAAATCATTTTCTTTTAAAGCTAATTGTGGCTTCTCTGCAACAAAGTGTCGTGACATTCCGTCATATATGTGGTAATGTCCGTGTGTGTTGTCTATGTGTTCTATATATCCGGTTATTGTGGGAAATAAATCTGTAACGGAACTTTTGCTTGCAACAATCTCTGTTACAACAGGATTGCCTTTTTGGGAATATATAATAGATGCATCGAATACCTGTCCATATATTTCCAATGGATTACATGGAAATAACTGTGCTTCAGCTATTAGCTCACGACCATCTGCGCATATCAGTTTTACAAGGCTATCGCGTTTGCCGTCCCTTTCGACTGTAAACACGCGTACCGCTACTGCGTGACGTATCATACTCATTTCTTCAGACGGGCGATCTTCTGCATGGTGGAGCAGATATGATTGTAGCGTTCGCTCAGTCTTTTCCTTTAGTGATAGATATGTCCTGCCGTCGTTTCCCGTTTGTCGTTGTAAATCTTCTTGTCGTAAACAACTCGGATATCCCCATAGATTAAGAAACTGAGGATAGCGGAAATCGTCATAAAGACCTGCCATACTGTTGGCTACAGTTAGCATACAAGAGTGCAGAAGCGAAGGTCTGGGAAGTGGTATCTTCATGTAAGAAGCGAGCACAGTGCGTGCTTCTTGTGAACTCATTTGTTTTAGATTAGCATGCATATATCTGTATATTCCCCATGCAGTGTCGTTGGGATGTTTCTTAGCATCATTAAGCAACATTAGGAGTTCTTCCCATGTAGGCACTTTAGCCTTTTCTGTCATAGTATATAATTTTTTAGGTGAAGGTGAGAATTTTGGGCCCCACATTTATTGATAGTGATAAATCTTTCAATGCAAAATTACAAATTTTTCTCTTAACGTCCAAATTATTTTTCTGTAAATTTCATGGCAGATTTTATAATATGAATGGTTCTGCCACAGACATCGGTTCTCCACCCTGTATGCCAAATGTACCGCCACGACCGCAGCCAAGGAACTTGAAAAAGTTTTCAAGTCTGCTCAAGGTGGCTCGAAAAGGCAGAGACGAAGCTGACTGAGGTGATGCGCCAGCGCATGGGTGCTACTGAAGCATCGGTGCAAAGCATCAAAGACCTCTGCAGCCAGCAGCAGCAACTCGGTGTGATTGGCGACGAGGTGCAGCTGAGCGGCGCACAGCAGATTGCGACCTTCCTTACTCAGGAAAGCACACTTTCGTGCGAAATAATTTGAAATAACGCAGAATATTTCATTAACCCCTTAAAACCAAGAACCCCTTGCAAACTGAGTTTGCAAGGGATTTAGTGAAGTGACTCCGCTGGGATTGTTTTTTTGCAATCTTTTGCAATCGTTACGCAACGGTTTGTGTTTATTTTCAACAACTTGCATTAGTTAAACAATTTAAAAGGATTTTATAATTGTGGTGCAAAACCTTGTTTTGGTGGTGCAAATTTTGTATATTTGCACCACGTAAGTTATCTATAAATTGAAACGAGGAGATCATATGAAGGGTTTAAGCATTTTTATCAGGACAACGAAGAAAACTGGAAGTATTAAACTGCGTTTCAGACTTCGTGACGGCAGAAACGTGGATTTGTATCACAAAAGTAACATCAGAGCTGATTTAAAAGACCTTACCGTATTTACCCCAGAAGGAGACCTAAGACCTCGAGTGTCTGTCTATAACAGAGAATTAAAGACTCTGATAGATACAGAAAGGTTGGCTATAGAGAGGGGGTATCTTAATTTATGCGGAAAGAAAGACAAAGCGACCATAACCCAAGAAGAATTTGAAAAAGCAATAGAATGCGAACTCTATCCTGAGAGAAATAATAATTCTGTAAGGCAAGAGTCAACTCTTCTTGAAAGGTTTCTACAATATATTGACGATGGTGTTAGGGATGGTTTGTTTCAAAAAGCACGTTTCAGGCACTACAAAGTAGTGTATAGAATCTTGCAGAGATTTCTACTCATCAATCGAATGTCTTCTATAACTACAAGACAGTTTACGGCTGACGTGCTCATTGATTTCAGACGCTTCATTATAGAGGAATACCTATACGTCGCGAAATACCCCTCTGTGTATGATTCTGTAGAGACAAGAAAAATACCAGATGCTAAACGTTCGCAAAACACTGCCGCTACAAAACTGAAAATGATCCACACTTTCTTTAATGACATGGTGGAACGTGGGGAGCTTGACAAGTCCCCATTCGATTTGGTCGGAAAACAAAGAAAGCGTGTCATGATGCGTGAACAGTATGACGAACCAGTATGTCTGACTCTTGAAGAATTTGAGAGAATACTGGAAAAGGATGATATGCCACAGGCTCTGCAGGAAACGAGAGACTGTTTCCTGCTGCAATGTGCCTTTGGCTGTCGTATATCGGATTTCATGCGTCTGTCAATGAAGAAGGTGGACGTAAACGAAGATGGAATACCATACATCCACTATGTCGCCTTAAAAACTGTCAAGAATGACCATGAGGAAAAGAGTACTCCAATAATGCGTTATGCACTTGACATAATCAAGAAATGGGAATTTAGATTCCCTATATTGAAATATGTTAGCGGAAAGTCTGGTTATAATGCTAAGATAAAGCAACTACTTAAATATTGTGGCATAGACCGTCTCGTCACCTATTTTGACCCTGAAACGAATGACAACAAGAGAGTGCCACTTTATGAAGTCGGCTCGTCCAAACTATGTCGTAAAACCTTTGTTGATTTGATAAACAAAATGCAGATAAACATGTATCTCGGTGGACTGCACAAGGAGGGAAGCGATGCAGTTAAGAGATACACGAACATCGGACTGAAGGAACGCTTCATACTTTACAGTGTGGCGTTCAACCAGCCTGTTTATACCGTAGATAAAGAACTTAACATAATAAAGGAAGGAGAAATGTAATTATGAGATTTGAAGAAATAGACCAAGACCTTGAGACCCAGTTTGGAAAAGAGACATCTCAAACAATAGCCGATGCAAATATAGAATATTGTATTGAAATTCTAAATAATCGCGTGATAAATGAGAAATTTGATGCAAATGTTGAGCAACCAAGCATTGATGCAACAGCTATTATGTTGCTTGCACTGACAAAATATCCCCATAAGACATTCAGGGAACTTGCCATGCAGCGTCCTGCCGTTAAAAAGGCACTTTTGTACTGCATTGTGAAAGGAGTTGACAACTATGACGAGGTGCATTACCACATTAAAGATGTATTGAAGAAACATGCTGGAGAACTAAATCTCAAAGTAGTTAATAATTTTCTTAATATATTACAGGTCGTAGCACCTGCCAAATCTGCAAAGTTTTCTGATTGCATGAACTTTCCAGAAAGATTTGAAGATATTTCAAGAGGATTACATCATCTGATAGACGGTAAAGGAGACAAACTGGCATCACTTGTTATTATGGTTGCATTAGATGATGGTCTGTTGAAACCAACGACTTCAAGAAAAACATTCGTTGACGAGTTTGCGTTAAACAAAAGTGGTTTCAATAAATTCATGACAGATTACGAAAACAATAGGATTTCTCTTGGTGATCAGCGAAAAAAAGCACAGATACAGATTTCGCTGAGAAATGTCGTCGGATATTCCATAGAAAATGACAAAGTCATATTTAACAAGAGGTTAGGAAAAAGGAATATATTAAAACTAATAGCAAACTTTCTAAAAAGATAAAAACGAATCCCGGTACAAAAAGTATCGGGATTTTCTTTTATAAAAGTGTTAAAAAAATGGACTGAGATGGACGTCCAGAAATGACCATTTCATTTTCTTGCGTTTCTATTATTTTCCCAGTAACTTTGCAATCGGCAATTATCACCGAATGCCACGGTGAGACTTCCACTACGGCAGAGGCGGTGCGCACGTTGCGCATGGCATCCGCTTTTCCCCTGCCGGCAAAGATACATGAATAACGTATTAGAAAAAATTGGCGGCAACGCCACTGCCGAGACAATCATCATCACCGATGTAGGGACACTCCGTTCTGCCTTTTCTCTATGGCAGGAGGAAGAAGCAGAAAAGCGTGAGAAAGCCCGAGAAAACAAGTTAATTACCGCAGCCCAAGCTGCTGCAAGACTTCAGGTGGACATAAGCACCCTTTGGCGGTGGGGGAAGATGAAATACCTAGTGCCAACCAAGGTAGGAAAACACAACTATTACCGTGAGAAAGACATCATAGAACTTGAGGAAGGAGGGTACCATGCACCAAGTCTTTAATTATGTGGAAGTCCTAAAGTGGGCTTTTCCTGCAATGAGGACAGTTAGGCTTTCCCCTACCGAATGTTATCTTTTCCTTTATCTTCTCCATCGTTCGAATTCGGTATTCTGGCGAGAACTACGGCTCTCTGTCGCACATGTCACAAATGAGACAGGGATTAAGCACTCGACCTTTTTTCTTGCAAGGAAAAAACTTCAAGAAAAAGGTTTTCTCTTGTACGGGAAGGGCTGTCAACTGAACTTTGGGAATTTCCCCGATAATTCCAAGGAAGTAAATTGCAAGAAGAAGGATAGACAAGGTACACCCGCTCATGACTATTCTCCCGAGGAGCGACTGGCAGATTTAGAAAAATTTTTTGGCAGAAAAAAATGAATACAGAGGAACTACTTATCGCCTGGAAACAGGAAGTTGCTAAAAAAAGTCGAAAATGGGAAAACAATGCCCATGTTCGCGCTGAAGCGGAAGAAATGGCAAAATGGTACAACCAAGAAGAAAAATGGTTGGCGGTGCTGTCAGGTAATGTTGGCACCGGGAAAACGACTCTCATGCACGCGATACAATCTGCTGAGAAAAAAAGAATTTGGAACATTTTTTCGGCGAAGGAATTGGCCCTGATAACGATAAAGGAACCATGGGAAATACTGCGCATCTCAGCTTATGCGTTGGTTGGACTGGATGACGTGGGCGCAGAACCGGAAAAATTGCAACACTTCGGCAATGACTTGACACCTGTCGCCGACTTCATTGAAGTGCGATACCGCGAGCGAAAAAAGACAATAATAACAACGAATCTTAAGTTTGGGGAGCTTGGCGGGAAATACGGGGAGCGAATAGAGAGTCGACTTGCAGAAATGGCATACCCCATTCTGTTTTCCGGTGAGGATTTTCGGAAAAAATAAATAAAAAAGTGCGTACAGGAGATTTTCTGTTGTACATACAAGAAAGAGTAGTTTAATTGAAAGGATTTTATTGTTTGCGCAAGTTGGTTTATTGTACAGACACTTTCAGCGTCTGTACAATAAAAAACAGTTCGCAAGCTCGCTATTTAAAAGGAATATTTTATGATTAACGAAAAACATGTTGATTTATTGGTATCTCCCCATAATGTAGAGAAGAATGCACAAGGGAGAGAGAAGAAGAACGAAGCGTCAGAAATAGACGATGTGGAAAAACTCCTGAAAGAAAAAGGCAAAAGTTTATATAAAATCGTGGAAAAGAAAGATGCAAAAGGAAATAACGCCTTGACACGGTCAGGAAAAAACGCACACAGTTTTCTACCATATCGTATGGGTAGGTTACGTGTATACCTCAGTCAGGAAGGGGAATACCGCCTTCAGTGGAGAGAAAAGGAGCAAGATGGCTTATGGCGATGCGGCATATCGAGAAAGGACTATGAAAAATTCATCTCTTCAAAGTCTGCAGATAAGCGACTTGCCATTTTCTTGAAGAATAACAAGGTGTATGCTGTAAGAAAAACAAAAAACAGTGTGCGTCTGAACATCCGACTTAGTACCTATGATATGGAATTGGCTAAAAGAAATGCCAAGAAATGTGGTATTTCCATAACAGAACTGATCAGACGCAGATTACATGGGGTGAAACTTTATCAGCCTTTTTCCGCAGAGGAAAAGGCTGCTCTTAAGGAACTTTTGGTGATGTCACAAGAATTTAGAAAATATGGAATAGCCCTGAGAAATTTCTTGCAGTCAACTGGAGCAAGTGGAGCACAGCGCCTTGATGCCATTTTTAACAGTCAACCGGGAACAGACTATGCCAAGGCAATGTTTGCGACTGCTCAGACAATAGCAACAAAATACAACAGAAGGAAAGAGGAGTAGAAAATATGGTAATAAAGATTACACCTGTTAATTCCGCCCATGGTGGCGACGCTATTAACTACGACATGGAAAAAGATAAGGCACGGCTTATAAAATTGCATTTTTTGGAGGGAACAAGTTTTGGTTTTTCTCCTTCTCCCGACTCTGTGTATCAGCAGATGAAACTGCATCAGGTGCTTTCGGGGAAAAAATGCAAAGACCCTTTTTTTAGGATAGAGGTATGTCCGTCTGTAGATGAAAGCAAAAACTGGACAATGAAAGATTGGCAGAAACTGTGTGATGATACTATTATACAGCTTGCAAAACAAGGTATAGACCTGAGAAACACACAACTGATATGCGTCCTTCATCGTGACACGGATAAATGGCATCTCCATATTGTGGCTAATCGTGTAGCGATGGACGACTATGTGATAAATGCGTGGCAATGCAAAAACAAAGCCCATGCTGCGGCTGATACTATTGCAAAAGAAAGAGGATGGAAACTCGCTTCCGAGACAAAGAAGCCCGTCAGGAAAAGCAAGATACGACAGGATGCTCTGAATATTCTGTCAAGTATGGAAAAGTTCGACATGAGAGAATTCTTCAATAGGATGCGGGCACGTGGATATATTATAGATGACAGGTGGGCGAGAGGAAAGTGTGTTGGTTACTCAATAGGTGAAGATAAAGAAGTCATGTTCAAATCATCCACCATAACAGGTCGTGATCTGATGCCTTCACGCATCGAAAAAACGTGGAAGAAGTTACATGCAACACCCATGGTCACCTATGAGTACACAACTGATTATGGAGGAAAAATCCCTTTTTCTGTACCGAAAGAAATTGACAGTGTTATCCAAGAACATATCGAAGTACCAGAAGAAATTTGGGACGATGATGATTTGAACTGGGATGAGGATTGGGATGATGAACTTGCCGACCGTCTGGTAGTAGCAAACGGAGCTGCTGCCATACTGGTTGGGCTGATGAGGCCTGACGGAACTGACGGCAGTTCCGTTGGCAGCGGAGGCGGAGGAGTTCATGGCGAACTGTCACGCTGGGACGGTCTTGAAGCTGCAACAAAAGACGATTACATCATGCGAGCACAGCAGGCTGCAAGCCTTTCCTCTGAGTATTATCGTCCAAGGAAAGTAAGCAAGAGGCGCGGCTGGAAGCGATAATTGTTTTTTTCTTCCCTTTTCTTCTTATACTTGAATCTCACAGGCTTTGAGAGAGTCCATATTCTGGACTACAAGTCCAATGATTTCTGAAAAAATCCATATAACGGACTGCAAAGTCCGTATTTTGGACTACTAAAAGTCCATAATACGGATTTTATTTAGAAAAAAGTCCGTTATATGGACACTTATATATATATAATATAATAATAATAATATATAATCTATTATAATCATTCTCAATTATTCCATATTATGGACTTTTTATCTTTTATGGGGTCGGGGGCAAGCCCCTCCGGCACCGTCCGGCCCAAAAAGCCAAAAACAGTTTAGAAAAGATAAATCAAAAAAAGGGAAAAGAATTTCATAATTTCATTAAATCTTCCGTTAAAAAGAGCGGTGCAAATGTAATACATCTTTTAAAAATATAAACATATAAATTACAAACTTTTACATAGTAGCAGAAAATCTTTCGTGATGGTCTTGAACAAACGACGAGGAATGCCTATATTCAGATAGCAAAACATGCAGTAAGTGATGCATCCAATTATTATTGTCCATATCGTAGATGTAAAAATCCGATAAAATATGTACCTTTGTTCATGTTATTGAAGTTTTGTGGTAAAAACAAAGGTAACAAAAAAGGCTGAAACCCATATCAGGATTTCAGCCTAATTTTATTTCGTTCAAAAAAGTTTTAGCGGACACAAATAATTACCTATACGTTTACCAGCTTCTTCTCTCTGTTTGTGCATTCTATTTACACTTTGCTTAGTCCTATCACCAATTGCCCCATTATGGTATTGAGCGGAAACACCTACGGACCACAGAGTTTCTAAGAAAACTAAAAGAACTTTATATGACATGATAAAATCTTTGTAAAGGATGAATTGCTAACTTGATTTGTATAAAAAACTAACAAGATTATTTAAAGGATGTTCTATAAAAGTCTAAATGAGCATATCCAATGCAATATATCAAACATGTGCATAGTCTCCTGCCTGTATCACATTATTCAACGCTAAATGTCCCCACTGGTATTGCAGTAGCTGTGATAATACTCATATAGAATATACCATATTCACCTTTTTCAATTTCAGAAGCAGGAATAGTGAGTATGTAGGATTGTTCTCCATACTTATGTCCTTCAAATGGAACATAACCGGCTTTCTTCGTATCTTCACTGCCAATGAGAGAAGGTTCAAATTCCATCCACTGTATCCGGCGTTCTTTCTTTGAAGTGCTAAATCGCACTATACGGTAACAATCCATCGGGTCAGTGGCATTATTATTTCCTTTTACAAGCAGTCTAACATCTTGACCTGTATTATTTGTCACATATCGGGAATGACCTCCACTAAATACTATGTCCATACCCGCAGAACCTGCTAAACCACTGACAGCATCGGCGGCAGAACCTACACTGAGGGCTGTCCCCGTCATCCTAACTCCTGTCATTGCTCCACTTAATGAACCACTAGCTGCTGAATGTATTCCAATAATGCCACCAGCAGCACCAGCAATGCTCGCAGCACCACCTAATAGCTTTCCCCATTTCTTTACCTTATTCTGATGTTTGCCTATTGTTCCTGATTCTTTAGGCAAGATAGAGTAAGTTGAGTCACTTGTTAAAATACAATACGAGTTTACGAACTCAGGTTCCGTAACAGTTACTTTTTGTGCTACTCCTTCAATTACTGTTGCTGATAGCAGCACTAAAATCAATGTTTTTTTCATAATGGCAAATTTTCAAGTTGTCCCCGACAGTCTGTATGGGGCTTATTATTGAACATAAAAGAAGTGGACTGTCTCCGTGTCAACTTGAAGGCTTCGCCAGAGGCCTATACACAACCACAGATAACAGCCCACTATTATGGGTTGCAATACCTGTGCCTGTTGGTATGTCGTTGATCTGGCGAATCTACAAGTCAAAGGCACTTCTTTTTTTAAATTATAACGCAAAGGTACACATTTTTTTTTAATAAACATTCACTTCTCCTAAAAAAAATGACAGGAAGCCTACGTGTATTTGATTTTTCTGGCAAATATTCAAGTTGTAAGCAACCTGCCATTGATTTATATACAAAGGTAGAAGATTATTTCCACCTGTTGTATTGCTATTGCAAAATTATAAAGTAAAATTGGAATATCCAAATTTTTCTCGTGCGCGCGATTATCTATATGATTATACATTGCGTACTTCAAAAAATGCCCAATTTGAATTAATTTGAACAGGTAACGCTGATTTTTTACAGTTTTTTAACGCGCACGAATGTTTATAAATAATATTTTGGCACCATTTCCTGCCATAAAGCAATATACAAAAAGACATCCACTATTGGTATGTTTAGATCAATAGAACACGCTCCAAGGTCCGAGGTGTAATAATATTCAACATACCAATCTATTACTTTTTTGAAATTGCACCGTTTCTCTTCTGTCCACTCCATAGAGTCCCACCATTTAATTACTGTTGTGCGTGACATATTCATATATCTCGCACATCCTACTTTTGTTGCTTGTTCACCTTCCAAGAAACGATAAATGCCGACCTTGATGACTGCTTTATTGCGCCATATAGGTGTCGTACTCTTATGTGGTCTTCCTGCTGACATAATGTAAACTAACATTTGTTTTCCTTGATTCGCATTTAGCAAGTCTTTAGCTTGCCATTTATATTTCAAAAAATCATCAGTAAATCTTTAGTACCAACCATATAGTTGAACTAAAGAATATCGGTAACGCTTACCGAGGACAAAGTTACAGATTATTTCTGTACTACAGATAATTTTCTCAATATTTTTTAATGTTATTGCTTTGCGTTTTATTGCAAAACAATCAAAAACAAATAGTGCATTATTTGCACTTCTAATGCAAATATTGCACTTCAAAAATGTATTCTTTGCATGCATATATAATTTTAACATTTATAAAATAATATTTTTAATAGAAATATTACAGGAGTCGGTCTGGTGTGCCCTCCCTTTGCACCATGCGGAATTTGTTGAGTTTCAAAAATTTAATATTAACTAATGTTAAAACAATGAAAATGAAAAAATATTATATATACAAGAAAGTCCTCACTTATTCGAGTGGTGCAAATGTGGTGCAAGATTACAAAAATAAAAATCATAACAATCTCTAAAATAGACTATTATGATTTTCTTTGGTGACTCCGCTGGGATTCAAACCCAGGACCTTCAGAACCGGAATCTGACGCTCTATTCAGCTAAGCTACGGAGCCTTGTGTGAGTGTGTTTTCTTTTGTAAGATAGTATTGCGAAAAACAATGCAAAATTACGAAAAAGATTTTAAATTTGCAACAAAAAACATAAAAAATGTATATAAAGAGGAATACATGTCATAATTCTCATAATTTTTTTGTAATTTTGCATTATATATATTGACAAGAAAAGATAGAAGTTCAACCGTAACAAAATATATGGAAAAGAAACTCGGAAAAATAATGGCTCTCGCTAATCAGAAGGGTGGTGTGGGCAAAACTACGACAACCATAAATCTGGCTGCTTCGCTGGCTACACTGGAGAAAGCTGTTCTGGTGATAGATGCAGATCCACAGGCAAATGCCTCTAGTGGCTTGGGGGTGGATTTGCAGGAAGTAGAATGTTCTCTGTACGAGTGTATAATAGATCATGCCGATGTTCGCGATGCTATATATACTACAGATATTAACGGGCTTGATATTATACCGAGCCATATAAATCTTGTGGGAGCGGAAATAGAGATGCTTACAGTTCCTAATCGTGAAAAGGTGTTGAAGGAACTCTTGAAGGATATTAGATATGACTATGATTATATTCTAATTGATTGCTCTCCGTCACTTGGCTTGATTACTGTAAATGCATTGACAGCTGCCGATTCTGTGATTATTCCCGTTCAGTGTGAGTATTTTGCTCTTGAGGGAATAGGGAAATTGCTTAATACTATTAAAATAATAAAGAGTAAACTTAATCCTCAGCTTGAGATTGAGGGTTTCTTGCTCACGATGTATGACAATCGTTTGCGTCTTGCTAATCAGATATATGACGAAGTGAAACGTCACTTCCAGGAATTAGTATTTAAGACTGTGATACAACGTAATGTGAAGTTGTCAGAGAGTCCAAGCCACGGACTTCCGGTGATACTTTATGATGCAGAAGCAGCGGGCACGAAGAATCATTTACAGTTGGCAAAGGAAATTGTAAGTAGGGAGAAATAATGTGGTTCCTTTGCAGAATTTGAATTGTTTTATAAATTGTTTAATTTCTAATTATACTGATGGCTGTCAAGAAAAAATTCAATGCATTAGGGCGTGGTCTTGATGCACTCATTTCTACAGAGGAAATAAGGCCGCAGGGATCGTCAACAATCAATGAGATTGGAATAGATTTGATTGAGCCAAACCCTAACCAGCCACGTAGGGACTTTGATGAACAGGCCTTGCAGGAACTTGCTGCAAGTATTCGTGAGTTAGGTATCATACAGCCTATCACGCTGAGGCAGGTAGAGGATAATAGGTTTCAGATTATAGCAGGTGAGCGTCGCTGGCGTGCATCGCAATTAGCTGGATTGAAATCAATTCCTGCATATATACGCACAATCAAGGACGAGACGGTGATGGAACTCGCTCTTGTGGAAAATATACAGCGTGAAGATTTAAATGATATAGAAGTGGCTTTGGCTTATCAGCATCTGCTTGATACAGAAGGAATGACACAAGAGCGCGTTGCTGAGCGTGTAGGCAAAAGCCGTACTTCGATAGCCAACCAGTTGCGCTTGTTGCGGCTTCCTGCTCAGATACAGTTGGCGCTTCAGAAGAAAGAGATAGATATGGGGCATGCACGTGCATTGTTAGGATTGGATTCTCCGTCGATGCAGGTGAAACTGTATAAAGAGATTGTTGCCCATGACTATTCTGTGCGCAAGGTTGAGGAAATGATAAAAAGTCTCAATAATGGTGAAGACGTAGCATCGGCACGAAAGACGCTGAAAGGAAAGTCTGTATTGCCAGAGGAATACGAGAAATTCAAGAATAGTCTTGCTACTCTTACAGGAACAAAGGTACAGGTGGCATGCACGCAGAATGGCAAAGGGAAAATTACAATTCCGTTTTCGTCAACAGAGGAACTGCAGAAGATAAAGCAGTTGTTTGAAAAACTGCAGTAATTAAATGTTTCATATCTTAATAGATCATAAAACTTTATCTTTTATGCTGGCATCGTTTTTCATGTGTATGATTCCAATAAATATGGATGCACAGAAAGAATACGATGTGAATGTGGATGGTATCATGGCAAGTGATACCATTGCAGGTGGCGTTGAAGAATATATATTGCCTGATGATACACTGTCACTTCTGAAGATGCAAAAGCAAGCAAGTAAAAAGGTAAAGCGAGATTGGACACAATGGAAGCCTGACCCTAAACGTGCAATGTGGCTTGCAATAGTAATTCCTGGTGCAGGACAGATATATAATCGGAAATACTGGAAACTTCCTATCGTCTATGGTGGCTTCTTGGGTTGTGCCTACGCTATGCGTTGGAATAATCAGATGTATATGGACTATTCGCAAGCGTATCTTGATATAGAGGATAATGACCCTAATACGAAAAGTTATACGCAGTTCTTGCATCTGGGTTCAGAAATAACTTCTTCCAATGAAGACAGATATAAGCAGATTTTCAAGTCAAGAAAGGATAAATACCGTCGTTGGCGTGACTTGAGTTTCTTTGCTATGCTCGGTGTCTATGCTTTATCTATAATAGATGCCTATGTCGATGCCTCGCTTTCTTCTTTTGATATATCGGATGACCTCAGTCTTCATCTCGAACCTGCAGTAATCAATACGAGAAAAAAGGGAAAAGAGGTAGGAGGAAATGCAGATGTGATGACTTCGGGGTCTGCAATAGGAGTACAAGGTGCATTGAGATTTTGAGATATGCACTGATAGTAAAGGATAATAAAGAATTAAAAGTAATAAAAATATAATGACAACAAAAAACATCAAGTATTACATTCTTGCGCTTGCCATATTGTTTGGCTTGTCACCGTTGATTTCAAAAAGTTTTGCATTAATGTCTTCACCTGTATATGTCGTAGCTGACGAGGCAGATGAAGAGGAAGACGAGGAAGATGGAGATGATGAAGACGAAGACGATGAAGAGGGAGATGATGAAGACGAAGATGATGAAGATGGAGAGGAGGACGATGAAGAAGATGATGAGGAAACAGAAGATAATGATTCTATAGAGGTAAATAAAGAGGAGATAATAATCACCAATAAAGATGGGCGTGAGGATATCATTGAAGTTCCAGAAGGTATGACGGTGGATCTTGATGATGTGCTTAAAGAATATAATGCTCAACAATATCTGGAACTCGATACGACATGCCGCATGAGCAATGAGAACCCAACTTATCCTCAGGAAGTGTATGTTGACAGGTTGAAGCGTATGCCTACGGCAATAGAAATGCCTTGGAACGATGTGGTACAGAAATTCATAGATCGTTACAGTGGACGGCTGCGTCGTTCTGTCAGTTACATGCTCGGCGCATCTAATTTCTATATGCCTATATTTGAGCAAGCCCTTGAAGTATATGGCTTGCCACTGGAACTGAAATATCTGCCTGTGATAGAGTCTGCATTGAATCCTAATGCGGTCAGTCCTGTAGGTGCAGGTGGCTTGTGGCAGTTCATGAATGCTACGGGTAAGCGATATGGTTTGAAAATAAACTCAATGATTGACGAACGCCGTGATGCTGTCAAGTCTTCTTATGCTGCGGCACATTTCCTGAGTGACCTGTATAGTATATATGGTGACTGGAGTCTGGTGATTGCAGCATATAACTGTGGACCGGGAAATATAAATAAGGCTATACAGCGTTCTGGCGGAAAACGTGATTATTGGGAAATATATCCTTATCTGCCAAGTGAGACGCGTGGATACGTTCCTGCTTTTATAGCAGCAAACTATATCATGACATATTATTGCGAACACAATATATGTCCGATGCTTACAAAACTGCCTATTCAGAGTGATACTATTATGTTATATAGAAATCTGCATTTTGAGCAGGTTTCTCAGGTACTGGGCATAGATATCAAGGAATTACGTGCGCTTAATCCGCAGTATCGTCGTGATATAGTTACGGGATATAGCGAACCAACGGATTTGCGTCTTCCTCTTGAGTATGTGTCGAAGTTTATCGAAATGGAGGATTCCATTTTTGCATATGATGCTTCAGCACTGATGAAGCGTGACTTGGTAGAAGTGAATGATGCGCAAGGATATACAGCCCGAAAGCCAGTCACATACACGAAGAAGAGGTACACACGTAGTACAAAACGTCTTACGAAAGCTAAGAGTAAGAAACGCTCAAAGTCACGAGTGGCAAAATCTTCAAGAAAACGTACAGTGAAGAAGGCTACTGCAAAAAGACGTACGAAAAAGGCACGTACGACGAGGAAAAAGAGAAGAAGATAATAATACTATATAAACAACCGATAACCTTAAATAACGTAGTTGTAGCATACAACCTACTTCCCTACTATGACTAAACAAATGACAGTTGATGAAGCTTTCGAGCGGTTGCTGGAGGGATATATGAACTCTAACCACCGCAAGAAGGTTGACATTATACAGAAGGCTTATAACTTTGCCCTGCATGCCCATCAAGATGAGCTTCGACAGTCGGGTGAGCCTTATATGCAGCATCCTGTTGCTGTGGCAACAATCGTGTCGCAGGAAATGGGATTGGGTAGCACGTCTATCTGTGCGGCTCTGCTTCATGATGTGCTCGAAAATACTGACTATACTATTGACGATATACGTAACATATTCGGAGATAAGATAGCGCAAATCGTTGATGGATTATCAAAAATCGCAGGTGGCATATTTGGTGACAAAGCGTCAAGCCGTGCGGAGAATTTCAAGAAATTGTTACTCACTATGAGTGAGGACATACGTGTCATACTCATAAAGATATGTGACCGTCTTGATAATATGCGTCACCTCGATAGAGAGCCGGAAGGAAAACGTTACAAGATTGCCGGTGAGACTCTCTATATATATGCCCCACTTGCTAACAGGTTAGGACTAAATGCAATAAAGACAGAACTGGAGGATTTGGGATTCAAGTATGAACACCCAGAGGATTATGAGGCAATAGAGAAGAAATTGGCTCACACTCGTGAGCAGCGTGACGCCTTGTTTGCTGATTTCACAACTCCTATCCGTAAAGCCCTTGACAGCATGGGGACGAATTACCAGATTAAGGCGCGTATTAAGAGCCCTTACTCTATCTGGAACAAGATGCAGAAAAAGCATGTCTCCTTTGATGAGATATATGACATTCTTGCCGTACGCATTATTTTCAGTCCGAAGAAACAAGAAGAGGAAGTAAACGAATGTTTCAATATCTACGTAGCTCTCTGTAAACTCTATAAATCTCATCCTGACAGACTTCGTGATTGGTTGTCACACCCCAAGGCTAACGGCTATCAAGCACTTCATGTCACGCTCATGAGTAGCATGGGACAGTGGATAGAAGTGCAGATACGTTCGAAAAAGATGGATGAGATTGCAGAGCAAGGGTTTGCAGCGCATTGGAAATACAAGACGGGTGATGATACGGAAAAGGTAGCAGAGGATGAGTTAAACGGCTGGTTACAAACTATCAAGGAGATACTTGACGACCCACAGCCTGATGCAATGGATTTCCTCGATGCGATAAAACTGAACCTTTTTGCATCAGAGATATTTGTATTCTCTCCTAAAGGCGACATCATCACTATGCCGGCAGGATGTACTGCCCTTGACTTTGCTTTCCAGATACACACATTCCTTGGCACGCATTGCATCGGAGCAAAGGTTAATCATAAGCTGGTGCCATTGTCTCATGTATTAAAAGGTGGAGATCAGGTTGAGATTATTACCTCAAACTCTCAAACAGTGCATCATGAGTGGATAAACTTTGTCACCACCGCGAAGGCTAAGAACAAGATACAAGCACTTCTTCGCAAGCGTGACCGTGAAGATGCAAAACAAGGAGAGGAGAAACTACGTGCATGGCTTGATCAAAAAGGCTTGGCCCTGACTACCTCTATTCTGGATAAATTTACGGAATATCATCAGGCAAGAACCCACGAAAGACTCTTGCTCGATGTAGCACATGGTGATTTGCAACTGGATGACAAACTGCTGAATGCCGTATTATATGGTAAGGACGGTGTAGCAGAGGGTAAGGGAAACAGACGAAAGGGTTGGCGGAGATTCTTACCGTTTGTAAAGGCAAAGGGATTGAAAGCAACGCAAAAGGCTTTGCTAATTGTGGGTAAGGACTTTGATAAGAGCCAGACAATAGTAGTTAATGAAGAAAATATCAACCATTATCTGTTCCCTGATTGTTGCAGCCCTATCCCAGGAGATGGAATATTGGCTTATGTCAACAAACACAATCAGATAGAGATACACCAGAGGTCGTGTCCTGAGGCTCAGCGCCTGCAGTCTGCTTTCGGTACTGACATAATGGCGGCACGCTGGAATATGACGAATGGTCAGACTTTCAACGCTTCCATAGAGATGCGTGGCATAGACCGCAAGGGTATGACAAGAGATGTATCAATGGTCATTTATGACACCTTCAATGTCAATATCAAGAGTTTGAGTATGACTACTGATGACGGTATATTCAATTGCCATACGGAATTACTCGTGACAGATAATGTTATTATTGAAAAGATAATAAAGAGACTGTCTGATATAAATGGTATGCAAAGCGTACACAGAAGCTGATATGATTCATTATATTTTTAAAGCAATAATATATTAAATTAGATATGAAAAAAATATTTATTTTCTTACTTACAACATTCTGTAGTGTAGCCGTGTATGCAGGCTCTAATGCTAATATATGGGATAATCCTGACACTATTGTCGTGGCTCGTGATGGTACGGGACAGTTTCGTAATATCAATGAGGCCATAGACGTATGTCGTGCTTTTATGGAATACCATAAGGTGATATACGTAAAGAAGGGAACATACAAGGAGAAACTCATCATTCCGTCATTCCTTACTAATATAGAGATATGCGGAGAAGACCGTGATGAGACCATAATAACATATGATGACCATGCTAATATAAAGTATGACAATCTGCCTAACAACCACAAACTGGGTACTTTCGCTACATATACGCTGAAGATTGAAGGCAATGACATTACGCTCAAGAATATAACCGTTGAGAACAATGCTCCGCGTCTCGGTCAGGCTGTTGCTTTGCATACAGAGGGCGACCGTCTCGTGTTCATTAACTGTCGTTTTCTCGGCAACCAGGATACTGTGTACACTGGCGTAGAAAATACTCGCTTGTATTTTAAGGATTGCTACATAGAGGGCACTACTGATTTCATCTTCGGCCCTTCGGTTGCGTGGTTTGAAAACTGTGATATTAAGAATAAGGTGAACTCTTACGTAACAGCGGCATCAACTCCGGCTGGTCAGAAGTATGGTTACATATTCAATAATTGTCGTATATTCTGTGATGAGGGGGTAGAAAAATGTTATCTCGGTCGTCCGTGGCGTCCCTATGCTTATACTCTGTTTATGAATTGTGAACTCGGTGGTCACATACGTCCAGAGGGTTGGCATAACTGGGGTAAGAAGTCAAATGAGGAAACCGCACGCTATCTGGAATATAATAACCGTGGCGCAGGGGCCGACAACTCTAAGCGTTGTGCTTGGTCGAAGCAACTGACGAAGAAGGAAGCACAGAAGATAACACCAGCAGAGGTGTTCTCGCTTAACACAGAATGGAATCCTACGAAATAAAACTACTAATCAATAAGATTATTCGCAATTGGAATATGAGTGGAAAAACTCTTACGTTGGCTCTTGCTGTAACGTGTTGTGTCCTTCGTCTCTCCGCTGCAGAGCCGCAGGCATTGCCACCGGTTCATGACCCGGTGATGGCGCAAGGCGAAGATGGCAAGTTCTATATCTACTCCACAGGCATGGGTATAGGCTGTATGTCATCGGAGGATATGAAAACATGGAAGAGAGAGAGCCCAGTTTTCAATCCCAAGACAGAGATTCCACAGTGGACTGCAGACACGGTAAAAGGTTTTCGTGCGCATTTTTGGGCACCAGACATTAAGAAGCATAATGGTAAGTGGTACCTGTACTACTCTTGCTCTACGTTTGGCAAGAATGGTAGTGCTATAGGTGTAGCGACGAATGTTACGCTCGATGCTCAGTCGCCAGAATATAAATGGGAAGACCAAGGTATGGTCATAGCATCTCATCGTCATCAAGACAACTGGAATGCCATTGACCCTAACCTCGTCATTGCGCAGGATGCAACTCCCTATCTCGTGTTCGGTTCTTTCTGGGATGGAATACAACTCATTAGGCTTGCAGATGATTTGCGTACACCAGTCACTTCCCCCGTGACCATAGCCCGTAGGGTGGGGCGCAAACTTACATTGGCAGAGATAGATGATGCCACCAAGTTTACAATAGAGGGAAACGACACTATTGAGGCAGGTGAAAATGCTATCGAAGCACCCTTTATCACGTATCGTGACGGATACTATTATCTGTTCGTGTCACACGATTACTGCTGTCGCGGACAAGCCTCTACTTATAAGACTGTCTATGGTCGCAGCCGTTCTGTTGAAGGACCTTATCTTGACAGACAAGGACGTGACATGGCAAAGGGCGGCGGCACCCTGCTCTTCGGACCTGATAAGGATTTCTTCGGCATAGGCCACTGCGCAGTTTATGAATTTAACGGCAAGTGGTACTTCCTCTCTCATGCCTATGACAAGAAACGCAATGGAGAGGCACGCCTATTCTTGAAACAGATAAAATTCACAAAAGATAATTGGATTAAATAACTAACTAAAAACAAAAACATCATGGCACAGAGATTTATTCTTAACGAAGTATCTTACTTCGGTGCAGGTGCTCGTAAGGAGCTGCCTGAAGTACTTAACCGCATGGGATTGAAAAAAGCTCTTGTATGTTCTGATAAGGGACTGATTAAGGTAGGCACTACCGCTAAGGTCACAGAAGTACTCGATTCTATCAACTTCCCTTATGAAATTTACTCAGAAATCAAACCAAACCCAACAGTCACAAACGTAAAGCAGGGCGTCGAGGCTTTCAAGAACTCAGGAGCAGACTGTATCATCGCCATCGGCGGTGGTTCGTCTATGGATACAGCTAAGGGCATAGGTATCGTTTCCAACAACCCAGAGTTCGCTGATGTCGTAAGCCTTGAGGGCGTGGCTCCTACAAAGCACAAGAGTGTGCCTATCATTGCGCTGCCTACAACTGCCGGTACAGGTGCAGAGGTTACTATCAACTACGTCATCATCGACGAGGAGCGTCAGGCTAAGATGGTATGCGTAGATCCTAATGACATTCCTGCTGTGGCTATCGTTGACCCGGAACTGATGTATTCTCTGCCAAAGGGACTGACGGCAGCAACAGGTATGGATGCGCTGACCCATGCCATTGAGGGCTATATCACCAAGGGTGCATGGGTGATGTCTGATATGTATGAGCTTCAGGCTATCAAGATGATAGCAGAAAACCTGCCTATCGCCGTTGAGGAACCAACAAATCCTGTAGGTCGTGAAGGCATGGCACTGGCACAGTACATCGCTGCGCAGGCATTCTCTAACGTAGGTCTCGGACTGGTTCACGGCATGGCTCACCCAATGGGTTCTCTCCACGACATTCCTCACGGAGTAGCCAACGCTCTGCTGTTGCCTACAATTATGGAGTTCAACATGCCAAAGTGCATAGAGAAGTTCGGAGTGATTGCAAAGACCATGGGCGTAAACACCGACGGCATGACAGCCGAGCAGGCTGCACAGGCCGCTGTAGATGCTGTTAAGGCTCTTTCTATCCGTGTGGGAATCCCACAGACCCTCACCGAACTGGGCATCAAGGAAAGCGACATTCCTGCTCTTGCTGCTCAGGCTATCGCTGATGTATGCACACCTGGCAACCCACGTGATGTAACAGAAGCAGAAATCGTTGAACTTTACAAGAAAGTGCTTTAATCTTAATTAAAGACTGTTATTTTGAAACTGTCTGAATATTAGCATAAGTAGGTGTGCATAATTATTTTTATAATTATTGTATTGCATGATGACGTAGGTTCTGTGCATGATATTAGGGCGTGTAGTGACTCC
>OCVV011236828.1_pt1 | contig 33546 bp, 36 predicted proteins | sample 1539721 | NCBI WGS metagenome assembly OCVV01 (sample SAMN02144230, study PRJEB22623) | gut metagenome | biome: sheep rumen | host: Ovis aries | place: New Zealand | reverse complement strand
CCCGGCCCCGCCTGTCACAAGTATGTCCATTATTATGCTCCTATCTTAAACAACTATTGAAATCTATGATTCAGATTTAAATATTTTATTTCCCACAATCCGCATAAGGTCAGCCGTTCCTTGACGCATCAATTTGAATTCCGTGGTATGCAGATAGCGATTGACGACTTGGTTCCATTTCCAGTTATTGTAGATGGACTGGACGGCTAAAGGAATCAGGATGAGGCCCCATAACCCTAGATGGAAGTAGGCCAATCCAACATAAGTGGCACTGATACTGATGACGCCGAAGAAGATGAAGCTGAAGGTATATGGCAGTTTATTCATGGTGCTAATGAAACAAGCCGAACTTCGATGGCGATTCAAGAGATAAATAGACAATGCCAGCATAAGAAAAGCCGATCGTTCAATGACGAAGTCATGGCGCAGGAGTTGTACGATGGGGATACCTATTGCTGCAAAGACAATGATGCCCCAGAAACTGAGATGAAAAGCACAAGCCATGGACTTTGCATATAAATCTTTCATGACTTTTCGATTGCGAGATACATAGGCTGATTGAATAGCCGGGACATAGGCGCTGAACATGCCTGAAGCAATGCTAATCAAGGCATTGACAACTTGCATGGAGAAAGAGTAAATCCCCGTTTCATACAAAGTCAGAAAACCACTACTCATCAGTACCGTAGCCTGCCCTGTCAAATAAGCCGTAACCGTAACGAGCCCGTCGCGCCAGGCATTAGGCCACATCATGGCCAAAACATGGCGTTTAGAATACGCTGTCTGATGACGATATGTTCGGAATAATTCATCAAACTTATGCTCCTTGATAAGATAATGTTTGCACAAAAAGCGTAAAACAAAACCACTGGCAAAGTAAGCGACACCAAGGCTTAGAAGACCAAAACCACAAACAAGGCCGAGTGTTCCTAATATCAAAAAGGCACCTTTCGATAAAATCTGTGCCCGGTTTTTATGAAAAATATCGCCGATACCGACGAGAACGACAGCATAGTACCCTATATAAAGATTGATAAAGGTTGATGCCACATAGAGCATCCAAGTAGCATAAACCTGCCAAGATAAATAGGCCGAGGCAATCCGCTGCACGTACAACGTGCCAGCACTGACCATAACCAACGTCGCCACACAGGCTATGCCCAAATATAAGACTCGACAAGTACTCAAAATCCCATAAACCAAAGCATAATTCGGCCCACTCCGTTCACCAGAGAAGACAACTCCTTGCTTCTTTAGATCCATGGCCCCACTCCATGCATAAGTCATGCAATGGCTCAAAGTCGGCGTAAAGCCACTATCTAGGAGTTCAACCATGCCGCCGATACTGACAAAGACATACCAAAGCCCCAAGATATCAGGCGGTAAATAATGAATTAAAACGGGCAGCCAAATAACCTGCGACCCAAGAGAGAAAAATATCCCCAAGTAGTTCCATATAATATCTTTCTTTTGTGTATTAATCTGCATATACTCACCTATTCCGAATACTCATAAACTACACAAATGATGATTAAAATGGATTCGTTAATGGATATTCTAGGATTGAATCAACACTCCATTCGTATTGGTTATATTTTCATTTATTTTTTGTTTGCAATCAATTTCATGATGCTTTTGGACTGAAAAATATGTTTTATTTTCTCCTAAATATTTTTCTATAATTTTTTCTTCCTGTAATTCTTGTGCAATTCCATCGACACCAGGAAAAATTTTCCCTGCTAGAACTTTTCTTGATTTCAAATAATTTAAAGATTGATTTATTGTAGAATAGGGAAACGTAAATTTATATAGAATGGTAGGAACTATTATCTTTTGATTGATTCTCTTAGAAATATTATGAGTTTGGCCATACTTCTGTAATTTCACATCAAAAGGGGTATCATCAATAATTGCGCTTGAAAACTGTTTTTCATTATTTATTTTACTTCCATCACCTATTTCCCATGATAATAAAATTCCTTGTTGAGCCTGTATATTAGGATTTTCATAATACATGGGAAAGAAAAATTGAATAGGCCATTTCTCTATAGGGTACGAATCAAATGGCAATCTATTTTCCATGCGGGTCATATAATTATTCAAGCTAATTGCGGTTTGGTCCAATGCCCAAATAGTATATCTCTGTTCCGGTGCCCACTTGTTACCTTTTAAAACAGAACTACATGCAAAATAAAGCGCTACGTCTAAATCTTTTGTCCAATCCAACAATCGTGTCTGAATACCATAATGCTGTGCTAAACAGATAAGATTATTAAAATCTTCATCAATCCATTTAAAATGTAAAACCTGTTTCTCAAAATTCTTTATGGTAACATGACTTTGATGGGTAACTTTCTCAAAGGCTTTGACGGGAGATATTTGTATCCCATAAAATTTACATTTCCTGTAAAATCGTAATAATGTTTCTATTTCATTTTTAAAAAATGTATTTCCGTTAACGCCTTTAGGCATATTGCGAAGCAAAGACGGTACCAGTTTATATTCTGAATTACTTTCGCCTCGATACAAATATGCGTTTTTCCATTTAAAATATGGACATTTTCTACTATCAGAGTCATCAGATAAAAAATTTTCAATATAAAACTCTCGAAAACTATTGTATTTAACTTCCTTCACTATATTTCCATTCGATTCACTTTCAGCCAGACTAGTTCCCATCACTAATTCCTCCTAATAGAATATCAGCATGAGCTCCATCACTATATCCCTGCTGATATGGAAAAATAATTTTTTCATACACATAATTCCTTCCATCAATTACAATAATGATTCCATGGTTATTATTTTTATTCTTCCCTTTCATAGTTCCCCTATAAATGGACAAAAACTTACGGGAATAAAAAGGCTGGCCATTATCTTATTGAGTAACGATTAATAACAGGAATATCGGGTGATGCAATACTGGCAGCATAAGCAATTCTTTTTTCAAAGGGAGCAAAAGATAAAAAATTATCCTTCAAATTTCCAAAATAAGGATTCCATACCTGGTCGCTACCGACAACAAAATACTCATAATCATTGTCAATATCGTGTAAATTGGTAACATCCTTACGAATATGAATATACTGATTGCTCCACTTCTGATTTTTCTTTTGTCTTGCAATTTCACAAGCAAGATGCTGCTTATGATAAAAAGTCCGAAAGTCGTTCCAGTTTAAAATAAATTTTATCATTTCTTTCCAAGTAAGGTGATAGCTTCCGGGTATACAAGATGTGTCCTTATCATGCCAAATCGTATCTACAGTATCTGCATAGTTCAACAAAGCCTGCTGTAAAGCATAGTTTTGCAACAAATTCCCATAATTAGAATACCCATCGAGTGTTAGTTTTCCGATACGTATAATAATCATCCTCCCTGGTATCCAATGTTTTTGATATCACAATCAAATAAAAAATATATTCTTCCAAGTCTCTTTAAGTTCTTTCCTCTCACAAGAAAGCATAAACCAATTCATTCATTTCGATTTTTAGTATATTTCGTCAAATACCGTTTAATCCCCCAAAAAAGCCTAAGTCCTGTAATATTGCTTGCCTTGCAGAATTCACGCGGTATCTCATATTTCAAAGGCAATTGAAAATCAGCACTGCAGACCTCTCTAAAAGTTGAATCTGATAATATCTTCATTGCCAGTCTTGCTTTTTCATCTTTCTTATAATCTGAATAAAATAATAATTGTAGCAAATTGACACCGTTTAAGAGAAGCTGCTTTTTCATGGAACTACAAGTTTCTCCCCAAAATCCATATTGCTCTGCAAATGTTTTTCCCATTTTATATAAGTATACAATCTGAAAGAAATCATCTTGCCTAAAATTCTTTGTTGCAGAATTTTCATTTAGGATATTATAAACATAGCCCGCTGATGGTACAGTTGAAATGTATCTACATTTTGACAAATACTCCAAATTAAAGAGAAAATCTTCTCCTAAGCGGGTATTTTCATCAAATCGCTGTATGCCAATTAAACTTCGTCTATATAATTTGGAAAACGGCGCATTCAACAAATTATTTTCGTATAACTGAACAGATATAGTGGGAAATTCTTCAGGAAACTGAATTTTATTTTCTTTAGCAACGTGTTCAACTTGTCCCTTTGCAAAAAAAGCTTTATAGCCACCAATGACAATATCACTTTGTCTTATTCCATCCACAAGTTCTTGGCACAATTCTGGTTCAAGCCAATCATCCGAATCAACAAACATGATATATTCACCAATAGCTACATCGAGTCCCGCATTTCTGGCAGAAGAAACGCCTCCATTTTCTTTATGGATGGTTCTTACTTGGGGATTATTTTGAGCACACATGTCACAAATTCTTCTGCTGGAATCAGAAGAACCATCATCCACAAGAATCAGTTCCCAATTCTGAAAAGTTTGATGCAGTACACTATTCACACATTTATGTAAAAATTTTTCAGAATTATATACTGGTATAATAATGCTAATCATAAATTCCACTATCTCTCCTAAAAATAATTTATTCAGAATTGAAAATTGTTATTTGCAAACGGATATGAGAAGCCTGCTAAAATCAAGAAGTTTACTATAGACCATATAAAATACAATAAGCACATAATAGGAGCAATGTTTTGCACTAATACCCTTCTATCTCTTATACAAGCAATAAAAGGAAATCTAATAAAAGTTTGATTTTTCAACAACACAAAATACATAATTCCTAATGGCATGAGCATAAAATAGTGTCGGCTAAACAATTCTCTTTGGTCAAAGAATCCAAAAGCAAAAACTATAATTAGTATTATAAGATGAAATATATCATTATATTTTTTTTCACAATCAAAACTTAATTCATAGATAAGAGCTGAAGCAAATATAAATGCATAATTAAGTGCCGTTACCAACCTCCAATTGGTACTAGTTTCCATCCCCATATTTTCAATTGTGTACATTTGAAACCTTCCAATTACACTTCCTATAATAGGAAGGTTATCTACAACTCCATAAAGTGGATTAGAAAAATAAGTTAGTAGTAAAGGAGAAACAAACATTAATATGAGTACAAGTATTTTTTTCTTTCCTCTATAAAAAAATAATAAAATCCTAATAAAAAGATATATGAACATTGAAGAGTGTATCAGTGATGCTATAGCATAATAAAAGTATCCAATTTTCTTTTTTTGTATTAAATCAAAATATATTCCTATAAGAAAAATACCAGCTCCTAGTATATTTCTAATCCCCGAAATGCTAATATAATTCGTTGATATCAACAAAAGAATACTACCCAGAATTTCTCGCTGATATATGCCATCTTTTAAAGAAGATAAATATATTCCATAAAGAGAAACTAAATAATAAATAATGCCCGTAAAAAAAGGCAAAAAAGGATTGGCTTGGAATATAGATACGAATGCTAAAAACATTACATAAATCGGGTTTTCATCCCAATAATGATTTGTAGTATCAAAAAAATTAATTCCATATTCATGAATCTCATCCAACATTAAATAATGCCGGTACAAGTCATCTTGACTAGGTGGCGTATAAAAGAAATACCCAGCTGCTACTAATATAAGGATAATGGAACTATATTTCCAATATAATTGTTTATTTAAAGGAATACATAATAATAGACATCCTAGCATTATGATTGCAGTTATTATCATAAAAAAGCACCCCGCTACTCACCATATTGAAATTTCCATTTTTTATACAAATCAGATAATTTTGCAGCTTCTTTTTCTATGTTATATCCGTGAATAGTCAAAGCCTCTTGAGCTTCCTTATACTTTCTTTCTGGTCGAATTGTTAGCAATTTACTAATCCATTCATCCGTTGATGTTATAGGGATTCTTTCAGCCATAGGTGTCATACAGATTTCTGAAGTGATAGTATCTGAAAAAAGACAGGGTATTCCTGCAGCCTGCGCCTCAATTCCGGCAACAGGTAATCCTTCCATTAAAGAAGGCATGACGAATACATCAGCAGCTTGTAAAAGGCTGGGAATATTGTTGCATAACCCTAGAAAAACCACATCAGATTGAAGATTCATTTGTATAGCCATTTTTTTAATATCATTCATCAAAGGTCCCACTCCCGCTAAAAGGAGTTTAGAATCAGGATGGACTTTTTTCCATTCTTTAAAAATATGCAGTAACCCTTTATGGTTTTTCGGATAAGTAAAGCTTCCAATATGGCATAACGTCAACGTATGCTCGCCAATATGAAGTTTATTTCGAAGATATTGGCGAACTTGGGAATCATAACAGTATTTTTCAAAATCAATAGCATTATTAACAATCAGATATGAATCAGATCCAAATAGCCAGTCTCCTGCTTTTCGAGAGCAGGCCAACCGATGGGTAGCTACCCGGTGTATCTGTCTTTTAGATAAATAGCCCAAAATCTTCTTTATCGGATTCCGAGCTAAAATTTTAGTTGTATGAGAATGAGCTATACGAATTTTAATCCCACAGTCTTTAGCGATTTTTAAAAAGTATCCAGACGCATTGTCCATATTGCAATGAATGATATCAACAGGATGCTCCCGTAACAATTTTACTATTTCTCTTGAATAGGTAAACGGATGTTGCCCCTTGACGAGTGCATGATAAATGGGAACCCCCATAGCTCGCAGCTCATCATCATAATCGCCTTTGTCCTTTCCATGGACAAGTATAGAAAATTCAAATGCAGGATCATGAACAAGTTGACGCAGATATTGCATAATTACTGTTTCTGCCCCTGCTCGTTTCATACACCCACCCATAGCATACATAATTCGTATTTTTTTACTCATTTTTATACTAACCAGTCTCTCTCTTCTAATTTATGCTCAGCCCACATCCGAGTGTCTCCCACAACACGTGCCGGATTACCGATAACAATACTATTATCTGGAATTTTACCTTTCACGCAAGCGTTGGCACCAATAATACAATTCTCTCCTATCTGAGCACCACCCAGCAATGTTACTCTAGCTCCAATAAAAGAGTCTTTCCCAACCGTAATTGGCTTAATAAAATGTGCTACCTTTCCCTGAGGCGGTTTCCAGCCAATACGCGTCATTGGAATATGAACAGAATAATCATGAACCAAAAACAAAACTTCCCGGGAAATCGTCACCCCTGAATGAATTGTAATAGCTGAATAGTCCGCAGAATCAAAATAAACATCCGGAGAAATATATGTTATGGCATTATCAATATGAATTCCTAATTTGCGATAATACCAAGTCGAATAGTGCATAAATCCATCAAAATTAACAATATTAAAAAGCTTTCCTCCCCCCCATAAGAGGAATATTAAAAATAATTTTTGTTAATATATTCATTTTATATTTTTTTCCCCACTTTGTCGTATTATACTTTCATATAAAGATACATACATGCAATACTTTTTATCTTTATCTAAAAAATCATTATTATCATTTATTTTTTCAACATCTTTAGTTAGCGACCTAATAGTCACGTAAGCTGATTCTAAATCACCTTTCCCTACCACTGAACCCCTTTTTTTATTGCTAATGCTTTCCGGGCTTCCTCCCGTATCATATGTAATAACAGGTGTTCCACAGGCAATGGCTTCCAGGTTTGTCGTGGGGTAATTATCTTCATAAGTTGGGTTAAAGAATACATCAGCTGCAGTATAGATTTGTGCCAGTTCTTTGGTATTGTTAGTTCTTTCTATGCCAAGGATGGATGGCGGAAGGGACGCTAGTTGCTTTTTGGATAAACCTACTAAAACTATTTTCCATTCACTGGGAATCATGGATGATAACTTTATAAAGTCTTGAAGGCCCTTTCTAGCCGTCCAAGGACTGGCAACGCCTAGGATGATTTTTTTATGTTCCAGACCATACCGTTTACGAAAATTAGATTCTGTAGGTTTAAATACAGACGTGTCAATCCCATTATGGATGATGGTGACGGGATATTGTTTCAAAAAAGATTTTTTTACCAAATCAGCCAACCATTGGGATGGCGTAACGATATGTAGTTGTTCCAAGCCGGTAAACAACTCTTTTTTCATGGAAAAATTTTCACGGCTGTGATCGATACCATAGGACTGCGGATACGATTTTAACTGAGGACAGTTATGACAGCCACTCTGCCAACGCTGACAGCCCACATAGTCAAAATGCGCACAATGACCAGTAAACGCCCAACAGTCATGTAATGTCCATACGACAGGCCGGCCATAGTCCTTTAAAAAGCGAAACAGCATAGGATAATTCAAATAATGGCCGTGAATGTTATGGAGATGGATAATGTCCGGGGCGTAATCCTCTATTTTTTTTAAAAGGCGGCTGGTAGCATTCTTTGAAAAAAGGCCTTCTCTATCGGTTAGACGGGAAAGGAAGGTATGGATATAGACATCTGCAGTGGAATTGATTTTAAAGCTATCTACGTCTTTCGGTGCCGTCCCTCGTCCATAAGCAATACAGCAGGAATGGCCTTCACTTTTTAACACATGATAGAGATCTGTCGCAATCCTGCCAGTGCTCCCTACGCCACATACTGTATTAATTTGGAATACCTTCATATTCATTTCCCTTCTATTTCCTCCACACCATCCGGTTCACGATACCTGTATAGCTCTGGATAATCTTTACGACTTTCGTTGAAACATTTTCATCCAAATAGTCCGGGACTGGTAAGCCATAATCTTCGTTCTGGTTCATTTTTACAGCAGTTTCTACAGCCTGGAGTAAAGACGTTTCATCAATTCCCGCCAAAACAAAGCAGCCTTTTTCCATGGCTTCCGGTCTTTCCGTGGAAGTCCGGATACAGATGGCCGGGAACGGATGTCCAACAGAGGTAAAGAAACTGCTTTCTTCGGGAAGTGTCCCGGAATCAGATACTACAGCAAAAGCGTTCATCTGCAGGCAGTTGTAATCATGAAATCCCAGAGGTTCGTGCTGGATAACCCGGCAATCCAATTGGAAATGGGACTGCTCCAGTCTTTTCCGGCTTCTGGGATGGCAGGAATATAATACTGGCATATCATAGGTCTGCGCCATTTTATTAATGGCCGTGAACAAGGATATAAAATTCTTTTCTGTATCAATATTTTCTTCCCGATGCGCTGATAACAGGATATATCTTCCTTTAGTTAAATGCAGGCGCTGATGAATATCGCTGGCTTCAATCTGCTTCAGGTTGGCATGAAGGACTTCTGCCATGGGGGAACCCGTAACATAGGTCCGTTCTTTGGGCAGACCACATTCGGCAAGGTATCTCCGGGCGTGTTCAGAATAAGCCATATTGACATCGGAGATAATATCCACAATGCGACGGTTCGTTTCTTCCGGCAGACATTCATCCTTGCAGCGGTTACCAGCTTCCATATGAAAAATAGGGATATGCAGCCTTTTCGCACCAATGACGGCCAGACAGCTGTTCGTATCCCCTAAAACCAGGACAGCATCGGGGTTGATAGCTGCCATAAGCTCATACGATTTGGCAATGATATTCCCCATGGTAGCGCCCAGATTATCTCCCACTGCATCCAGATAAACTTCCGGATCAGCCAGCCCTAAATCATGAAAGAATACGCCATTCAAATTATAGTCATAATTCTGACCTGTATGAGCCAGCAAGGTATCAAAATAAGTCCGGCATTTCTTGATTACAGCGGATAGCCGGATAATCTCCGGCCGTGTTCCTACGATAATAAGTAACTTCAGTTTTCCATTTTCCTGCCAATGAACATCTTCAAACATAGCGCTTTGTGCCCCCTATTTTTCAACTTTTTCCGAAAATGTATCCGGATGCTCTGGGTTGAACACTTCATTAGCCCACATTACGGTAACCAGATCTTCTGTTTGTGACAGATTAATAATATTATGAGTATACCCAGGTAACATATAAACAGCTTGAAGATTGGATCCATCCACCTCATATTCTATGATTTCATCGGTTCCTATCTTCCGTTCCTGAATCAGCCCATGACCGGAAACGACGATAAAAATTTCCCATTTAGAATTATGCCAATGTTCTCCCTTCGTAATTCCCGGCTTGCTAATATTCACAGAGACTTGTCCACAATTTAAAGTCTTAATCAATTCCGTAAAACTACCACGAGAGTCGCAATGCATTGAAAGAGGCACTGCGACTTTTTCTTTCGGCAAATAAGAGAGATACATGGAAAACAGTTTCTTTTCTAAAGAACCTTCAGGAATCGCCGGCATGATTGACGTTTCAGGCTGGTCGTGAAAAGATTGAAGCAAATCAACAATATGTCCCAAGGTTGCCCGATGCGTTACAGTAGCTCCGCAATACTTCCCATGGGACGTAAAATAAGGAGTCAGTCCATCATATACCTTTTCATCTATAACAGTCCCTTTTTCAGGATAATCACAATGATGAGCATCTCCTTCTAACGCTGCTGCCATTTCTTCCAACAGATCATCAATAAATAACAGTTCCAGTTCTGTCTTGGGATCATCTACCCGGATTGGCAAATCATGGGCTATATTGTAACAAAAAGTTCCAACAGCACTATTGTAATTCGGCTGAATCCATTTGCCCACCAAATTAGGAAAACGATATACATATACAATGGCGCCTGTTTCCTGAGCATAGGAAAAGAAAAGCTCTTCCCCGGCTTTTTTGCTCAGTCCATATTCACTGGTTCCAAACCGTCCTTGCAGTGTTGCCTGGATGGAACTAGAAAGCATGACGGGACAAGTATTGTGATTCTTTTTCAACGTATTCAAAAGGATAGAGGCAAAACCAAAATTTCCTTTTTGAAATTCATCACTATTTTTCGGCCGGTTCACTCCTGCCAGATTAAAAACGAAATCACATTGCCTGCAGTAATCATCTAATTCATCCAACGTATTGGAACGATCAAACTCAAAGATTTCGTCGATATGTATTTTAGGATGAGTCCGATTCTTCCCATTCTTTATATTTTTCAGATTTTCTACCAGATTTTTTCCAACAAATCCGGCAGCCCCAGTGACCAGAATCTTCATAAGCCTTTTATCCCTTCATCCCGCTTGATGTCATAAAAGAGTATGTCCATTTTCTACAACAGCATCATCGGGTACTTTTACTTCATTGCTGACAGTGAGTGTACTTCCAACATGAGCCCGTCTTCCTACGACTGCCAGCGATCGTACTACTGTATTAGTATAAATCAATGCATAATCTCCGACGTTACTGTCGTGATGGATTTCAACACCCGGATTTAAAATAACTCCATTTCCCACTTTTGTTCCATTCTGAATGACAGCATTATTAAGGAAAATACAACCTTGCCCAATCTGTGCGTAAGGACTTACGTATACCGTAGAAAGGATGATATTGGGAAAAGTATAGCCAATCTGAGACGCTTTCTGATAAATCTGTTCCCGCAACGGATTATTACCAATGGTTACGACAAGTTGATCATATTCCGGATACAGCTTTTCCAATGCATTGACGGCTCCAATAACAGGAATTCCGCAAACCTCCGATCCGCAAGGTTTACCATCATCCAGAAAGGCACAATCATATATTTTTCTGGTATGTTCCGATACGACTCGCCCCAGGCCGCCAGCACCCACTAATAACAACTTTTCTTTCATGACTTTTCCTTCTCTCTTACAGACTTACTTTGTGTTCCCGGTTCTCTAATTCTTCCTGTACATAATCCGTAGTCAGAAGTTTCTTAACTGTTCCCTCTACATCCAATCTCTGAGTATTATGGCTGGTATAGGCTTCATCCGCCATAGTATGTACTTCACCTTTGACAACAAACTTATCATAGTTCAAATCCCGGTTATCGGCAACTACCCGGAAATAATTGCCCATATCTTCAGCCCGTAATCGTTCTTCCCGAGTCATAAGTGTTTCATACAATTTTTCACCATGACGTGTCCCAATGATATGGGTACCTGTATTCCCGAAAAGCTGCTGTACAGCTTTTCCTAAATCTCTAATCGTGCTGGCATCGGCTTTTTGAATGAACAAATCTCCTGGATTTGCATGTTGAAAAGCAAATTGAACTAAATCAACAGCTTCATCCAGATTCATAAGGAATCTTGTCATGTCCGGATTAGTTATCGTAATGGGATGTCCATTTTTTATCTGTTCAATAAAAAGCGGGATGACAGAGCCCCTGGAACACATGACATTCCCATACCGGGTACAGCAAATCGTAGTGCCACCTCTTTCAGCCGCTACTCTGGCATTAGCATAAATGACATGTTCCATCATAGCTTTTGATATTCCCATGGCATTAATAGGATAGGCAGCTTTATCGGTAGAAAGGCAGACAACCCGTTTAACGCCAGCATCAATTGCCGCATGAAGAACATTGTCCGTACCTATTATATTAGTCCGTACCGCTTCCATAGGAAAGAATTCACAGGAAGGGACCTGTTTTAATGCGGCAGCATGAAAGATATAATCGACACCGGGTATGGCGTCTTGTATAGACCGGATATTCCGTACATCGCCGATGTAAAACTTTACTTTTTTTGCATATTCCGGATATTGAGCCTGAAGCTCATGACGCATGTCGTCTTGTTTTTTTTCATCTCGGGAAAAGATGCGGATTTCACGTATATCTGTTTTTAAAAAATGCTTTAATACAGCATGTCCAAAAGAACCTGTACCACCTGTTATCATCAATGTTCGATTTTTAAATATGGAATCCATTTATCTGCTTCCTTTCTATTTAATATTTCTATAACCGATTCTACTGATTTAATATGCTGGTCTTTATAAAAATGTTTCTTAAAATAACGTCGTCCATTTTCTCCGCAATTTTTATATTTTTCAGGATGATCCAAAAAATCCTGAATGCCTTGAGATAAAGCGTTTATATCATCAGCTGAAACCGCAATTCCACAATTGGATGTTTGTATAATATTATTAGCTGCACCATCAATTGCAGCAATAACAGTTTTTCCGGCAGCCATATATCCTTGCAATTTATTCGGGATTGTATGTCCAATGATACTTTTTCCAGTTAATCCCATAATGCATGCATCTGCAATAGAATAAAATTTACCCATTTCTTCTACAGGATGACGGCCATGAAAAATAAACTTTGACTCCAATTTATATTCTATGACCATTTCTTTTAACTCATTTATAAAGCTTCCCGTCCCAACAATATGCACTAAAAACTTAGTCTGTGTGCGGACTTTAGAAAAGGCCTTCACGAAATGCTGTAGATTTTGTGGTTTTCCAACATTACCGAGAAAAACAAAATTTATATTTTCATGTGGCTCATCAAACTGTTGATTCAAATACGAAGAATCGGCAAACTGAGGTATATATAATAATCGTTTTTCATCAATTTGGTGTCGAGTAACAAAATAATCTAAAAAATCTTCACTTTCAACACCAATAACATCACTCTGACGATAAATCCATGTGCTAAAAAACTTGATTACCTTATAAAAAAAAGACTTATTACTGATAAAAGATTCACAAGATTCAGGCCATAAGTCACAACAATAAAGAAATAGTCTTTTCCCTGAAAGATATTTTAATATAATTGCTGGAATTACCATTAAAATCGGAGATAATTGATATGCATAAATTACATCGAAATCACGTTTTATAGTTAATGCTTTTAATGATGCAAAAAAGCAAAAACTAATATAATTAATTGCTAGATGAAGAAGCCCCTTGTGCCGAGGGATTTCTCTTGCCCTAATAATTTCAACACCATTTTTAATTTCATTACGATGATGATGTGTATCATATCCTTTAAAGAATTCTCCCTGAGGGTAATTAGGTATTCCAGTAAGTACAGTAACTTGGTTTCCATGTCTAACCAACTCTTCACATATATCAGTTATCTGAAAATTCTCTGGATAATAATGTTGACATACTACAAGGATTTTCATATTAAAAAAACCACCTTAATATTATTTATGCCAATTTGTATTTTTAAGTCATCTTTTGATATTCTTCATCTAATATTACAGAAATGAACTAAAGTACTTTATTTAAATTTGAAATATGCGTAACAAAGTGGCATAGTACTTAAAAACTTTCATCTCAATTTTGCTTGCAGATTTTGTAATTACAAAATTTAAAACTATCTTCCACCCATTGTAATTTGTTGCAATATCTCACAAAATTGTTAAAACAAAAAGGACAAATAAGCAGGATAAATTGTACAACTGTGCTGGAAATGAGGAGTATGCGGGAGTAATAGCTGTAATTGAACAGGAAGGAAATGGCCATGATGATGAAAAATACAGCTATAAGGCTGACAAACAGGCTGATGATGATTTCGCTGAAGCGTTTATACTGCAGTGTATATAGGCCGTATATGATGAACAGCCCGATAGACAGGACGACTGCCAGGGGCAACATGCCTGAATATAAAACAATGTGAGTTACGAGAGATTGACGATTGACAAGTATCAGGGCCAGGACGATGTAGGTCAGTGATATGATGGCTATGTCGCCCAACGGGTCTATCAGTTTCCGTGATGTTGGGTATGCTCGTGTGCTCATGGTCTCATTCCTTTCTGTGGTTTGCGTGCAGCGGCGTCTGACTTTTTACGTCAGCCGTCGCTACACCATGATTGTTAGGTTTAGTTGTGATAAATTTGACTATACGACGAACCGGCTCTCCCTTCCCACTTCAAACTCATTCCTTTACTTATGGTGTTTGTGTTTTACATGGTCTTGGTCGTAGTAGTAATAGTAGTAGTGGCTGTGTCTGTGGGTGTAGGGCATTTTGTTCAGGACAACGCCCAGGATGTTGGCTTTGCCTTTTTCCAGGAGGGATTTAGCCTGCCGGGCTTCTTCGGGGCTGACTTCTCCGCTGGCCAGGACGAGGACGACTCCATCTACTTTGCTGCCCATGATGGCGGCGTCGGTGACGACCAGGACGGGAGGCATGTCGAGGAAGATGTAATCATAGTCTTCATCGACTTCTTCCAGCAGGTCCATCATGCGGGAAGATCCCAGGAGTTCTGCCGGGTTTGGCGGTATGGGGCCGCTGGTCACGATATCGAGATTTGGAAAGATGTTTTTCTGGATGACCTGATGAAGGGGTATGTTTTCGGCAAAGCAGTTGGTCAGTCCTTTATTGGGTAGTTCGAACCGTCGGTGCAGTACGGGCTTTCTCAGATCGCAGTCGATGAGAAGGACTTTTTTATTATCCTGTCCCATGACGATTGCCAGGTTTGCCACGGTCGTCGATTTTCCTTCATTAGGCAGGGCCGATGTAAAGGCCACGGCTTTCAAGTCCTGACCTGCCCCGGAAAACTGCAGGTTCGTCCGGATAGAGCGATAGGCTTCGGATATAGGGGACCGGCTGTCATATTGTGTAATAAAATCTATTTCCGCCATAGTTTATCCCTCCATTTTCTCCAGAAACTTTCGCTTTGATGTTCATAACGCATATTGTCTGCATCGGGCACCATTCCCAGTACGGGAAGTCCCAGTTCTTTTTCCACATCTTCTGCCGTGCGGATCTTGCGGTACAGCAGGGATTGTGCCACAACGCCACCCATACCGAGAAGCAGGCCCAGGATTGTGGCAATGGCCATGGTAAGCAACTTGCGGGGTTTAATTGGTTTTTCCGGCAGTGTCGCTGCATCGACGACCTGTACTTCATTCGGGACCATGACTTCGGCTACTTTGGCTTCTTCCAGCCGTTTGGCCAGCATGACGTAGATTTCGTTGGCCACATTGGCATCCCGTTTGACCCTGACGAATCCCTGTTCTTTCTTAGGGAGGCTGGATATGATGGCATTATTCTGGGCATCCATCTGGTCGAGGGCTGTCTTTTTGCTCTGTGCCACGGCGATGGCCGCTTCGTTCTTGAATTTATCTGCCAGCAGCCCCTGCTGTACGGCATTGCTGGACGGGGCCTGCTGGGAGACGATATTCCCTATTTCCGTATCGAGGCTGGCTTTGGTCGTAGCAATCTGGTTATTGATTTCCTGCATCTTCGGGTGTTCGTCCGTGTATTTGCCGACATAACCGGCTTTCGTCGCTTCCAGCTGTGCCAGCTGTGTCTTATACTGCTGGATGGCCGGGCTGTCGGCAATGGATACGCCAGCAGAACTCAGCTGTTCATTGACACTATTCAAGCCAGCCTGGGCTGTTTCCAGATTAAGCTGGTTTTCGGCTTTGGCTTTATCGACGATGTTCAGTTTTTCCGTCAGCTGTTTCATCTGATCATCTGTGGAATACATCTTATTGGCCGACTGATACTGCTGCAGCTTGTTTTCGGCATCATTCAGCTCTCCCTTGGATGTCCCCAGACGCTGTTCGAGAAATTCCCGGGTCCGCCGCTGTTCATCGTGGGACAGTTCCGTCAGGCGGTTCATAAATCCCTGTACTAACAGTTCGTTTGCTTTCTGTGCCTGCTCCGGTGTCTTACCGGTCACATCGACTTCCAGTATTTCCGTGTCCTTATAAGGTTTGGTAATAATATGGCTCTTGACATAGGCTTCGTACGTCGGCAGTTCGCCGCTGCTGTTCCGTTCTTCCGTCTGTTCAATGACGGGCAGGACGACGTTGCGGCTCTTGAGGATTTCTGCGTCGGTCATCATGCGCTGTTTATCGTTGGCCGTATTGCCGCCCGTGACCTTGGACATGATCGAATCAGCAAGGCCCTGGTCCTGCTTGATGCGCAGCAGTGATGTAGACTGGTACACCGGCGGCGCTACGACCAGATAGAGACCGCCCAGAGCCATGCAGACCGCTGTCACGGCAGCGACTTTCTTTTTTTCCTGCCATATGGTTTCAAAAAGGTCTTTTAAATCAATCGTTATTTCTTCCACTCTGTTCAACTCCTGGGATAGAAATCAGTTATCCATGTTATCTTTTGCTTCGGTAATCATATAAATACTGCTGAAGATAGGCGCAATATCGCGGGCAAAGTCGATGCGGTGGTTCTTGGTCAGATAGAGGATATCGCCTTCGCGCATGACATAGTTCTGCGACATATCGCCGGTCTTGAGCATATTGTTCAGATTAATGGGAATCAGCGATTTGGGCTGATCCTGATGGATGAGGAAAATCTTTTTCTTGGCCGTATCGCGGGTAAATCCCTGGGCCGCCCCGATAGCATCCATGACAGTATGGGATTTTTCCAGTTCCACCGCACCGGGCTTTTTCACTTCGCCAAAAACGTAGACCCGCATGCGTCCCAATTTCGTCAAATTCACCGATACGTCCGGATCGACGATGTATCGGGACAGTCCCTGCTGCAGTATCTGGGTAAACTGAGAAACGGTCATGCCTTCGGCATGGATTTCTCCTACGAGAGGAAAGGATACATTGCCGTCCGGCCGGACGACGAACGGCGTCTGATTGGTCTGTGTATTCCCCAGGTCCTGTTGCTGGGTTACTACGATATTGAGTTCATCGCCTGGCCGCATGAGATAGTCCTGCGCGCAGGCCGTCCCGGTCACGAGCATGGCCATTAGAGCGGTGGTGAGAAATGTCTTCTTCATCATATTCACATCCTATAATTCCTATAATTTCTATATGTATACTAGTGGTTCAATCTCATCTGTCATGAGCCAAATAATCGCTGCCACAGGCCTTTTTTCTTTACCTGCCAGTAATCCGGCACATCCGGATATAGGACACGATGGTTCAATATACGGGAAGCATTTTGTGTTGTTTCCAGCCATAAATCCTGCTTGTTGTGCTGCTTCTGCTGCAGGTTCCGCAGGGCATCATGCCCTTCCCTCATATCGGTCGTACGGAATTCTGTGCGATGGCCGTCACTGCCGAGGAAATGCACCATGTGATTCCGATATAGATTCTCGACATGCTGCTGTAAATGATGTCCAAAATATCCTGTAAAGCTTCCTATATTGCATTGCAGCAGGATTCCTTTTTTTGCCCAGGAAATAAGGACATCAGGGTGGTTCATCAGTTGTTCATACCGTTCCACATGAGCCAGGACCGGCTGAAAACCGCGGAGCTGTAATTCATAGATCAGACGCTCTGCCATATCCGGCTGGGACTGATCGGTCAGTTCCAGCAGAATATAGGGACTGCCGGCCAGGCAGTAGTCCCAGCTGCCTTCTTTGAGGAAACGCAGGACATCTCCATTGAGCTCGATTTCGGCACCGCTATAGATATGGATAGGCAGATGCGCCCTTTTAGCCGCTTCTGCCACCTGGGCCGTTTTCTCCTCTATTTCCTGCCATGATGGGACGTGCCCGCCCCGGTTGACATGAGGCGTGGCGATGATATCGGTCACGCCCGATACGGCAGACATATGAAGCATGGAAAGGGTCATATCCAGGTCCCTGGAACCATCGTCAATGGCAGGGATAATATGAGAATGTATGTCAATCATTTTCTATACTCCTCACTGGTACTGCCACTGCAGGCTCACTAAGGCGAAGGCGTCGTGATCGCTATGGCCGCCAGGCTGGCTGACCGATGCATAGCCGGCCGTTCCTTGGAGATACATATGGTCACGGAGCTTTTTCTGCCCCGTGAGGCCCCATTCATTGACCGACTGAGAATGCATTGTATCCCGGTCCCGTTCGATGCGCATAGCATAGAGACCGATACGGCTTTCTTTGGGCAGATAATGGCGGACGGCCGCATAGTATTTACGGGCATTTCGTCCCATATCGTCGCCCATGATGGCATCGTGGTAGGTCCAGCCATTCTGGAAATGTTGGTGACTGTACCAGCTGTCTGTCGTATGGGCCATTTCCAGGGTCATATCCCAGGAGCCATCCCGGGTCAGCGCCGGCAGGTAGAGACCAGCACGCCACGCTATATCAGCAGGCAGATAATGAGACTGGTCTTCGCCATAGAGTTCTCCATAGAGGGTCATCTTTGGCAGACGGAGACGAAAATCACCGCCGGCGATATCATTCCAGCGGTCGTCGCTGTTGTCATCATTGCGGCCATAGGTCCAATGTTTCCAGTCGGGCCAGTCCAGGCCGTTATGTTCCCCACCCAGTACGGAAATCCGGGCCAGACCGAAGGTAAAGTACGAAGCCGGGGAAAAATCGGTACGGATTCCCAGGATGCCGGCATGGTCGTAATCGGTACGGCCTGCTGCAGCGGCTTTATCGGCGCGGCTGCCTTCGAGCTGACCGTAAAATATGTGGAAATCCCGTTCTCCCAGGAAACGGAAAAATCCCCCGGTTTTACGGGGTTCATTGTAGTGAAGCTGCACCGTCGTCAGAGGGCGCATATTGTTCCCCAGTGCCAGATTGCCCGTTTCTCCCTGTCCCCAGCGAAAGGCTTCCCGGCCAATTTCCAGATTCCATATACCCATCTTCTGCTTGATATAGCCTTCTTCCAGGGTGACACTGCCTTTGTTATCCCGGTCGTAGCTGACACGGGGTCGGATGGACAACGCGAGGTTCTGATCAATATTCCCGGAAATTTCCGCTGAAAGGATGCCGTTTCCATCGCGGCCATAGGTATACCCATTCTGCTGGTGGGAAAAGGGCTGCCAGCCTGCACTCATCCCCTGTCCATAGCGATATGTTTGTTCGTTGCCGTGCAAAACGCCGGCCTGAAGGGATACGTCACGGAGTCGTACCGGGTCCTGAAGCTTATTTCCATCGAGTACCGCTAGTTCAGGTGCGACGTATTGGGCCATGGCTTCTGTTTCATCGGCCAGATAGGACGGCATGGGACGCTTCTTTGCCGTTTCCTGTGCTTCTCTTACCCAGCGGGCCAGCTGCAGACGGCTATACGGTCGGGCCCCATTGGGCATGGTTTTCAAATACCCCATGGCACTCAGCTTATCAATATAGGAATAGTAGACGCTGTCTACCGGTACATTGACGGTGACGGATGGAGCTGCCTGTACTCCCGATGTCACCGTCAGGAACAGGCAGGCCGTGCTCATCAGCCATGCGGGATATTTTATGTTCAATGTCATCGCCTCGGTCTCTTCCTGGATATACAAATTTACCCCCCGATGACATATGTCGATTACATAAGCATCGGGAGGGCGCAATAGTAACAAAATATTAAAATTTAACATTTTTTTAAAAATTTCTGAAGCTAACTCTTATCATACAAAAAATCGGCACATAATACAAGTTATCTGACATGAAAAAATCTTATGCAAAGTTAAGGTAACATCCTTATATTAGAACACATTGCGATATCTATGTAAATACGGGATTGAAAGGCAAAAAAAAAAACAAGGGCTGTGGTACCCTTTTTCTGCGATACCACAGCCCCTGTATGATTCAGCTTAGTATTCCGGTTCAATCAGGCCATATTTACCATGTTTCCGTTTGTATACGACGTTGATGGCTTCCGTTTCCGAATTGAGGAAAACGAAGAAATCGTGGCCAACGAGATTCATCTGCAGGATAGCTTCTTCTACGTCCATAGGACGGGCTGCAAATTTCTTGACCCGGGCAATTTCAAAGTTTTCTTCCGGTGCAGCCGGTCCTTCGACGAGTCCTTCATGGAAGGAGCCGCCTTTCATACGGCGTGCCAGCTTCGTTTTATATTTGTGGATCTGGCGTACCATTTTGTCGTAAACCAGATCGATGGCGGCGTACATATCGTCATTGGCTTCGACGCCACGAAGAACGACACCATCTACTTTCAAGGTGATTTCAGCAATTTTACGATCTTTTTCGACGGAAAGAAGAGCCTGGACATTGACTTCATTTTCAAAGTACTTCGTTACTTTCTTTTCATGTTTCAGTACATAGTCCTTTAATGCCGGTGTAATTTCTAAATTCTTGCCTCTTACGATTGTTGCCATACAAATCCCTTCCTTTCGTGAGAAACTTCGTTCCGGACCATCCATGCTTAAAATCCGGATATCCTGCTCCTCATATATTAAGTATTCGATATAAAAAGGTAAATTCCTGCTTGACGATGAAATATTTTTTTCGAACGGCATTCAATTTTTTACACAAATAACATTGACAAGGATTCCTATTAGTGTTAGTATACAACTCAGCAATTACATAACCTATTCATCCAGAGCAGCCGAGGGAATGGCCCTATGACGCTGCGGCAACCCCCCATAGCGGGAAGGTGCCAAGTCCAACGGATTTCTATCCGGCAGATGAAATGATTGTATACGTACCGTCAGCATCTGTTGACGGCTTTTTTATGCTATCAGCACCTCCAGGTGTATCCATTAAGGAGTTGATCTTGTGATTACCTTTGAAAACATTACCAAGACCTACGGCGGCAAAACGCACGTCCAGGCCCTGAAAGGCATCTCACTGACTATCCATGACGGCGAAATTTTCGGCATCATCGGGAAAAGTGGTGCCGGCAAATCGACGCTCGTCCGCTGCATCAATATGCTGGAAAAACCGACGACGGGCAAAGTCATCATCGACGATAAGGAACTGACGGCCATGTCCGACAGCCAGCTGCGGGCCGAACGCAAAAACATCGGCATGATTTTTCAGCATTTCAATCTGCTGTCGTCCCGTACCGTTTTTGACAATATCGCTTTTCCGCTGGAACTGGCTGGCGCTTCCAAAGAAGTCATCCGCAGCAAGGTCGATTCCCTGCTCGAACTGGTCGGCCTGACAGACCGTCAGTTCAATTATCCGTCCCAGCTTTCGGGTGGCCAGAAACAGCGTGTCGGCATCGCCCGCGCCCTGGCCAGCGATCCGAAAATCCTGTTGTGCGATGAAGCGACATCGGCACTGGATCCGCAGACGACAAAATCCATCCTGGAACTGCTAAAAGACATCAACAAACGCCTGGGCATCACCATCGTCATCATTACCCACGAAATGGCCGTCATCAAGGAAATCTGCGACCGCGTGGCTGTCATCGAAGGCGGGGTCATCAAAGAACAGGGCCGGGTCATCGACGTCTTTACCAATCCCCAGTCAGAAACGATGAAAGAATTTGTCAAATCAGTCATCAATATGGAACTGCCCGAAGGCATCAAAAAACTGGGCGTCACCAATCAGCCATCGCCGGACCGGGATATGCTCGTCCGCTTCCGTTTCAAGGGAGCCGCTACCAACGAACCACTGGTAGTCAATGTCGCCCGCAAGTTCAATCTCGATGTCAGTGTCCTCTACGGCAACATCGACTATATCCAGGATGTACCGTTCGGCTATCTGATTGTCGTCATCATGGGCGATATGAAAGCCCAGACCGAAGCGTATTCGTATATTAAGACGCAACCTATTGAAAGCGAGGTTTTAGGATATGTCCCCAGAACTCATTAAATTAATGATACAGGGTATCGAAGAAACACTGTTCATGGTGTCCATTTCTACTCTCATTGCTGCTATCATCGGTATTCCTCTCGGCATCACCCTGGTTACGACCAGCAAAGGCCACATTCTGGAAAACAGGGTAATCAATCAGATTCTCGGAACTATCGTCAATATCATCCGTTCCATCCCGTTCATCATCCTCATGGTCGCCATCATCCCGCTGACCCGCCTCATTGCCGGTACGTCTATCGGCACGACGGCAGCCTGTGTACCACTGACTATCGTTGCTATTCCCTTCCTCAGCCGGCTCGTAGAAACGAGCATCCGCGATGTCGACTTCGGTCTCGTCGAAGCGGCAGAATCCATGGGTGCTTCTCCGCTGCAGATTATCCGCAAAGTCCTGCTTCCGGAAGCACTGCCTACGATCATCAATAATATTACCGTCCTCATCGTCAACCTCATCGGGGCTTCAGCTATGGCCGGTGCCATCGGTGGCGGCGGTCTTGGGGATATCGCCATCCGCTACGGCTACCAGCGTTTCCAGGCCGATGTCATGCTGGCTACGATCATTATCCTCGTCATCGGCGTCAACCTGATTCAGGCTTGCGGCGACTTTGCATCCCGCAAGAAGAATAAAAAATAAAAGGAGTGTCTGTATCATGAAATCATTCATCAAAAAGGCCGTAACACTGGCGGCCCTCGCTACACTGTGCGTTTTTGCCGCCGGCTGTGGCAGCAGTGACAACAATTCCAAATCGGCTTCTTCCGACAAAAAAGAAATCACCGTCGGCGTCACACCGGGCATCCATGCGGAAATCATGGAACAGGTCAAAAAAGAAGCTGCCAAACAGGGCATTACCATTAAAATCATGGAATTCTCTGATTATGTAACTCCCGATGTCGCCCTCTCCAATAAGGAAATCGACATGAACTCGTACCAGCATAAACCGTATATGGACAACCTGGTCAAAGACAAGGGATTGAAAATCGTTTCTATCGGCCAGACCGTCGTAGCACCTATCGGCCTCTACTCTCACAAAATCAAGAGCCTCGATGACGTAAAAGACGGCATGACCGTAGCCGTTCCAAACGACCCGACCAACGGTGCCCGCGGCCTGCTGCTGCTCCAGAAAGCCGGTTTCATCAAGATTAAAGATGGCGTAAAATATCCGACACCGCAGGATATTACGGAAAATGCAAAACATCTCCAGATTAAAGAACTGGAAGCCGCTCAGATTCCCCGTTCTCTCGATGATGTTGACTTTGCCGCTATCAATACTAACTATGCAATGGATGCCGGCCTGAACCCTGTAACGGATGCCCTCCTGCGGGAAGACAAAGATTCGCCGTATGCTAATATCCTCGCCGTCCATGAAGATGACAAAGATAATCCGACGCTGAAGAAAATCGTCGAAATCTATAATTCTGATGTCATCAGGAAATATATCGAAGAACATTACAAAGGTGCCCTTATTCCGGCATTTTAATGTGTGAAAGAAAAGACGATCCCCACGAAACATGCATGTTTCGTGGGGATCGTCTTTTCTTTCATCAAACTTCAAACTCTCTCTCCCTTACACTTTCTTTCCCTCTTCTATCAGTTTACGGCATTTGAGTTGTCGGCCGCTGAGTTCTTCTACGTAGCTGTACAGCAGGTGTTCCAGGAATGCCAGTTGATTCCGGGGGAGCCGTATGGTATCTGTCTTTTGCCAGGAATAGGTTAAAAGAGTCTGCCAGAGCTGACGGACGGCTGACGGCAAAGGGACGGGCTGCATGTCTTCTCTTTCATCGGACAGGTAATAGGTCTTTCTGCCATCAGTCCCTGGTCCCATATACACCTGAGCGGCCGCTGTATCGGGCATATAGCCGGCACAGGCCGTCAGCTGCCATCCGGCGATGATGGTCGCTACGCGGACGTTGCGGCTGGCAATGGCCCGGCTGTAACAGCCGATGAGCTCATATATCCGTTCATCCGGTTCGCCAGCCGGTATAATGGCCAGCACCATTTCCACAAACATCTGGGTATAGACGTAATAGTCCCAAGTCAGGGCATCGAGAATCGTACTGCGATGGCTCTCGTATTCTCCCATAAATAGGACGTGATCCCGTTCCCAGGAATCAAAGGTAATGGGAGAAAAGACCATAAAACTGCCAAATCCCTGATTATATCCCTTTTTCCCTTTAGGCGCATAGACGTAGAGGATGCCCGATTCTTTTGTGAATATGGTCAGCTGCAGCTGCCGGGACCGGCCTTTCTGCAGGCGAAGGATGATGCCTGTATAGGCCCGGGTCTTCTGCATGGGACCGTAGGAATTAGTCCTTCTGTTCATCCGTTCCTTCCCCTTCTGTATCATCTGCCGGCGGCATAGGCACGGCCTTTATCCGGGCAATGCGGAACCCTTGTACTTCCAGCACACTGAATTTGTATGATCCGATGACGACTTCTTCACCTACGTTCGGCGTATGGCCCAGGAGATAAAAGACGTAGCCGCCGATTGTATCGGTATCGACATCTTCTTCCACCGGGATATGGAGCATTTCTTCTACATCTTCCAGGAGCACCGTGCCGTCAAATTCGTAGGCACCATTGGGAAGAGGCTGGATTTCTTCCTGTTCCGACGAATGTTCGTTCCGGATATTGCCTACCAGTTCTTCCAGAATATCTTCCAGCCCGATGAGGCCGACAGTGCTGCCGTATTCATCGACAACCGTCGCCAGATAGGTACGGCGGGCCCGCATGAGCTGCAGGAGCTGTGATGCCGGCATGATTTCCGGTACCATGAGGATAGGCCGCTTGATGAGGCGGAGATTGCTCCGTTTGTGAATATACAAATCCATGAAATCCTTAATATGGATCAGTCCCAGGATATGGTCCTTATCTTCTGTACAGAGGGGATAGCGCGTATGGCGGGACTGACGGATGGTTTTCAGGTGCTGGTTCATCGTTTCTTCTACATAGAGGCAGACGATTTCCTGACGGGGCACCATGATTTCCTTGGCCAGACGGTCGGCAAAATCAAAGACGTTGCCAATGAGTTCGCTTTCCACCGGGTCTATTTTGCCTTCTTTGTGGCTGGCCGTGATGAGCATGCGGATTTCATCTTCCGAATGAGCCATATCGATTTCATTGGTCACGTCGAGATTGCGGTTTTTGAGAAGTCGCTGCCCCAGCCAGTTGCCAAAGATGATGAAGGGATAAAACAGGCGGCTGGCAGAGTAAAGGAAATGGCTGACCCGTTTCAGTCCTCCTTCGGCCCGCTGCAGGCCAATCGATTTGGGGATCAGTTCGCCAAAAACCCACAGGCAGATGCAGACCAGGAGAATGACACAGATATACAGGATACCGACGGCCCAGAGCGGTATCCATCCGTGCAGCAGGGGAAATGCCTCATACAGTACATAAAATACGACAGCTCCCGCGGCCATACCAGAAATCACCATGCCCAGCTGAGCCATGCCGAGGAAAATAGCCGGTTTTTCATACAATTTTAATAAAAACCGGGCCTTTGTATCGCCGTCTCTCACCATTTCTTCAATGGATTCGCGGCGCAGCTGTACGAAGGCAAATTTACCAATAACACAAAAAACGCTCAGCAGAATGGAAGGCACAAGAAGCAGCAAATACTGTGCTATGTGTCCCAGCTCTGGTTCCATCATATATCGCTCCTCTGCTTACTCATTTTTATACCCGAATTCACTCAGCGCGGACGGCTTGTTGCGCCAGTCTTTTTTGACTTTGACCCAGATATCGAGGAATACGGACGATCCCAGGACGTGTTCGATTTCCTGACGGGCCAGACGACCTACTTCCTTCAGGATAGTGCCGTTCTTTCCGATGACGATGCGCTTCTGCGAGTCCCGTTCGACGTAGACCGTGACCCGGATATAGACTTTATTATGGCCCCGGTTCTTCATTTCTTCTACGTACACAGCGATGGAATGCGGTACTTCGTCGCGCAGGCACTGGAATAATTTTTCCCGTACAATTTCTGCGGCCAGCAGTCGTTCCGGCTGGTCGGTAATCATGTCATCGGGGAAATATTTCGGACCTTCTGGCAGGATTTTTTTGAGTTCATCCACGACGGCATCGACATTATCCCCTGTAAGAGCGGAAATAGGTATAATCTGGGCAAAATCAAAGAGGGCATTGTATTCGGTAATTTTGTGCAGAATTTCTTCCCGGCTCATGAGGTCCGTCTTATTGATGACCAGGAAAACAGGTACTTTCGTGCCTTTGAGCTTATCCAGGACGAACAGGTCGCCGGGGCCCTTTTTTTCATTTCCCGATATGAGGAACAACACGGCATCAATATCCTGCAGGGATTGATAGGCCGCTTCATCCATGAACTCACCCAGTTTATGGTGCGGTTTGTGGATTCCCGGCGTATCGAGGAATACAATCTGGCATTCTTCGTCTGTATGGATGCAGAGAATCCGGTTCCGCGTCGTCTGCGCTTTATCCGATACGATAGAGACTTTCTGTTTAATGATGTGATTGATCAGGGTCGATTTACCGACGTTCGGTCTGCCGACGACGGCAACAAATCCCGATTTAAATGTATCTTCCATAATTATGTTATTACCTTTCTTATATATGTATATAGAGTTAGCGGATGCCAGGCTGTGATCAGGCCATGGACGATTCATCAAAGGTCAGCGGCAGGAGTTGCTGCAGCGTGAACGTTTCATACGAATCGTCAGGTCGGGCCAGGATGATTTCAGGAATGGCAAATTCTGCCATGACCTGACGGCAGGCACCACAGGGCGCTGTGAGGTCCTTGCTGTCACCGGTGATGACCAGCGCCGCAAAACGCCGACAGCCACAGGCCACGGCGTGAAAGATGGCATTCCGTTCGGCACAGATAGTGAGCCCGTACGAAGCATTTTCCACATTGCAGCCCGTATATACCGTGCCATCTTCTCCCAGCAGGGCTGCCCCTACGCGGAAATGGGAATAGGGGGCATAGGCTCGTTCCTGTACTTCCCTCGCTGACCGGATGAGGCGGGCAATCGTCATTTCATCGGTCATCAGAGTTCTTCTCCTTCGCGGACGTAGCCAAGGCGCTGGAGAATAAATTCTTCTTCTTTGCGCATTTCCGCCTTGTCATCCGGTTCCATATGGTCGTATCCCAAAATGTGGAGCATGCCATGGATTGTGAGGTATGCCAGTTCCCGTTCAAAGGAATGACCGTATTCTTCGGCCTGTTCCTGAACCTTTTCCAGTGAAATGACAATATCTCCGAGAAGCGCCGTATCGGGTCCATCATAGCCATCGGCTTCACCTTCATTAAGGGCAAAGGACAGGACATCCGTCGGACGATCGATATTGCGGTACTGTTTATTCAGCTGATGGATGTATTCATTGTGACAGAGCAATATGCTGATTTCCGCATTGGGTCCCAGTCCGTAGACCAGGGCAGCTTCATCACATACCCGTTCGATTACCTGTTCATATCCATCTTTGCGGAATGCTTCATCTTCGTAGTTAATGTTGATTTTCATAATACAGAACTCCTCTCGTCATTCCTTTTTATAAAAAGACTCATAGGCGCGTATGATCCGTCCGACCATATCATGACGGACGACATCGGCATCGGTGAAATGAACCATGCCGATACCCGGTACATGAGCCAGTACCTTTTCTGCTTCGGTCAGGCCGGAAAACTTGCGGTCTGCCAGATCGATCTGCGTATTGTCCCCGTTGACGACGACCCGGGAATGATTTCCCATACGGGTGAGGAACATCTTCATCTGTTCCCGCGTCGTGTTCTGGGCTTCATCGAGTATGATAAACGATTCTTCCAGCGTACGGCCGCGCATGTATGCCAGAGGGGCCACTTCAATGATATTACGGGCAATGAGCTTCTGGAACTGGTCAAAGCCGAACATGTCTGCCAGGGCGTCATACAGGGGCCGCAGATAGGGATCGATTTTTTCCTGCAGATCGCCTGGCAGAAATCCCAGTTTTTCCCCGGCTTCGACAGCCGGACGGGTGAGAATGATCCGTTCGACTTCCCGGTTTTTCAGATAAAAGGCAGCCAGGGCTACAGCCAGATAAGTCTTGCCTGTGCCGGCCGGTCCGATTCCGAATGTCACCAGATTCTTACGGATCGAATCGACGTAGCGTTTCTGTCCGGCCGTCTTCGGTTTGATCAGCCGGCCTCTGGCAGAAATGCTCACGGTGTCACTGTAAATGTCGTGAAGCAGCTCTTCCTGTCCCTGGCGGATCAGGTCGGCCGAATAGCGCACGTGCTGGGTCGTAATATATGTATTTTCCCGGTTGAGGTAACGCAGTTCAGAAAATACTTGGGCTGCCTGGCTGACATCCGGTTCCGGACCGGTCAGGATAACTTCATTTCCCCGGGCAGCAATACGACAGCCGGGAAATTCTTTCTGCAGGGTCCTGAGAAATTCGTCTTTCATCCCCAATACGGCTTTGGCTTCTGTCATATCGATAAAGGTCAGTCTTTTTTCTATAGACACGCTTTAAGTCTCCTTTTAGTCTTTCGTCATGAATTTACGCACGGCTTTGCCGCCGAGATAGTCACACTTTTTCCCCTGCCAGGTATCTTTCCGCAGGAGAGCCGCATCGATCATATCGCGGATTTTCCACCAGCCCATACCCCAGTTGGCAAATTCTGTCGCTTCTTTTGGGGCTCTTCCGATGAGACGCTGGAATACGATATCGGGACGGCTGTATTCGAGGAAAGTAACGACCCGGTCTACATATTCTTCGACAGGGACCAGCATGATATTTCCCTGATGATACCAGTCGGCCAGTACGGTATTTTTAATGACGTACAGGGCATGCAATTTAACTTCGTCGCTGCCGAGGGCCGAAATGATTTTTGCCGTTTCCACAACATCGTCCATCGTATCCCATGGGAGATCCAGGATGACGTGGGTACAGGTACGGAACGGATACTCCCGCATCATCATCATGGCATCAATGTATTCTGCCAGCGTATGGCCGCGGTTGATTTTCTGCAGCGTCTTGTAGTTTGCCGTCTGCAGGCCGAATTCGACGAGGATATCGACACCGTATCTTTCCTTGATTTCCGCCATATAATCGAGATATACCTTGTTGATGCAGTCCGGCCGCGTAGCTACGGCGATACCGACGATATCGGGCTGACAGGCCTGGATCAGGTAATCCCGGAATGTCTCCGGTGGCAGGTAGGTATTGGTAAAATTCTGAAAATAGGCTATGAATTTCTTTGCTTTATATTTCGGCTGGATGTGGGCAATATTCTGCTCTATCTGTTCCTGAATCGTCACCGAAGCCGGCAGATTTTCATAACCGGCGCCGATGGATCCACAGTAAACGCAGCCCCTCACTCCCAGTGTACCATCCCGGTTCGGACAGGTATCGGGAATGCTGATCGGCAGTTTATATACCTTTTCTCCATATGTTGCTTTTAAATAAGAAGAGTATACGTTATATCGTTCCATGACAATCCTTTCCTGTATCTTCTGTCTCCTGCCGTCCATCCGCTGCTGCCGCCATCATCTGCCAGGATATGCCTTCATCGTCTTTGAAGGAGATGATCCAGGCGTGACCGGCTGGTGCATGGCGATAGCAGGACAGGGCTTCTTTCGTCCTGTCACACACTGGCCAGATGCGATAACGCATTTTAATATCCCGCCAGTTGGTAAACCGGTAGTTTCCTATATACGGGCGAAGCCGTTCTTCTTCGCGGAACAGCCGGTCCGTATCCTTCCGCGGCGCTTCCTGCCAGCCGAGAAAGTCTGGCAGCAGGCGGAACCGGAAGGTAATCAGCATGTCGAGGGACAACAATTCCTTTAGTACCCTATGAGCCGGTGCGGGAACACGGGCATCGTGACAGATGAAATCCCAGAGGAAGTGGCAGAGGGCTTTATCGGCCACGGCGATACGGTCATTGCCGGCTTTCAGCCAGGACCGGGTCATGGCTTCATAGAGCCGGAATATATTGTCTGCATAAAACCGCTCCAGATAACGCAGGGTATAGAAAAATTTTCCTGAATTATAGGTCCGTTCGAATACATCTTCCAGCACTTTCAGGAACTGCACCTTTTCATAAGGGAGCCAGGTCGTGGCCAGTACTTCATAAGGGCCGCACGGATCATAGCGGTAATCATCGGGATAGTCGCGGCGGATACCCGATCCTTTGAGCAGCTTGAGGAAGCCAATCTGGAGTTTGTCCGGCCGCAATGCATAAATATCGTTGAACGACTGCTGCAGATGGTCATAATCTTCATAAGGCAATCCTACGATCAAATCGAGATGGAGGTGCATCGTATGGAGGGACGTCAGCTTCTTCATGATGGCCGTAATGCGGGGCCAGTCATTGTGGCGGTGAATCGCCTTCAGCGTCGGTTCATATGTAGACTGGATGCCCATTTCCAGCTGGATCCGTCCTTTCGGGGCCCGGGCCAGCAGATCCAGATCGTCATCGGTGAGGACGCCCGGTTCAATCTCGAGATGGAAATTGACCGGCTTCTGCACGTGAATCATGTATTCGATGAGGGGCCGGTGATGACGGGGATTGCAGTTGAATGTCCGGTCCACGAATTTTACCTGGTGGACCCCGGCGGCGACGAACTGCTCCAGTTCAGACAGGACCAGCGGCACGGAGCGGAACCGGACCGTATCACTCATGCCGGACAGGCAGTATTGGCAGTGGAACGGGCATCCCCGTGAGCTTTCATAATAGATGATTTTATGGGCCAGCTGGCTGAAATCTTCACCTTCGTAGGGAAAAGGCAGGGTATCCAGGTCCGCTACTTCGGCAAACACTTCATTTCCCCGTATCTCCCCTGCCACACGGCCCAGGACGCCGGGAATATCCGTACCGTCGCGGCCTTCTTCCAATGCGCGCAGGAAAGCCGGTACGATGCGTTCTCCTTCTCCCTGAAGGACGTAGTCGATATCGGGATGGTCGTCGAGGACTTCCCGGGCAGTATACGATACTTCCGGTCCTCCTACGAAGATGCAGACATGGGGCATGACCTGGCGGATCAGCGTGATGATGCGGCAGGTCATTTCTATATTCCAGATATAACACGAAAAGCCGATGACTTCTGCATGGAACTGGTAAATATGGCGCAAAATGTCATAGGCATTGTGATTGATCGTATATTCTGCCGTTACTACATCCGTGCGTCCGGCATGGAGGCAGGCCGTGCGCAGGCAGCGCAGGGCCAGGGATGATTGAACGTATTTAGCATTTAATGTCGTAAGAAGCGTCTTCATGAAATAGTCCTTTATCAATAGTGTATATATAAATTATACTACAAAGGCCGTCGGACGTGAAGAAAAAGCCATATAAAACAAACCAGCCCGGTAACTGGCCGGGCTGGCAGAAATGTGTCTGTACTTATTGTACTTTCAGGCCGGAGCGATGGAGCGCCATGACAATCGGCGTAACGATGAGGCCCGAAACGATGGCTTCAGGAATGCCGTTGACGACAGTGATCCCGGCCATGATATTGAAAACGTTAGCCAGGGTAATGCCGTGTGCTTCGGCATAGGGCATGCCGACGATAGCCGTAAAGGATCCGAGGAACATGACCGTATGGCAGACCGTCGTGACAACAGCCGTTACGGCAACACGGGCAACTTCACGGATTTTCAGGTGCTTGTACAATTCATAGGCTACGACACCGATCATAATACGCGGTACGATGCAGATGAAGGCGTCTGCCACGATGCTGTACTGTACGGCAAACATCAACAGGGCACTCGGTGCCTGCAGCGTACGGATGAACGAAAACAGACCGAACATGAAACCGACAATCATACCGACGCGGCGTCCTGCGGAGATGCTGCCGATGATCGTCGGAATGTGAAGAATGGTCGCATTCATGATGATCAGGGGAATGAAGCCATATCCGGTAAGTCCCAGAAAAATGGTAATAGCCGACAGAAAACCGGCAACCGTAAGCTGCCGTACACTCATGAACTGATGCTGCCCAGGTAACGTTTTTACTTTTTCCATATGAAATTCTCCTCCGTTCTTACTCCCGCTTCCTCATGGGATATAAGTCGTAACAAAAATTTGTGTCCTCATGTCGTGGAAGCCACGGTTCAGCTCGTCGTGGATACTGACCAGCCCTTTGTTTCACGACCCTCTGGCACTTTGCATAGTTTAGCATAGAACGGACCATTTGACAATAGATTTTTTCTAAAATTCGTGAAAAAAATAACGTATAACGACAGCAAAAAAGAGAGTTCCCTCATAGATGACCTATAAGGAAAAACTCTCTTTTATACGAGCCTGTATGATTATGCTTCGGCTTCAACCGGGTAAACGCTGACTTTCCGGTTGTATTTGCCAGCACGTTCAAAAGCAACTTTACCAGCAGCCGTAGCAAATAACGTATCATCTTTACCGATGCCTACGTTCGTGCCCGGATGGAAGTGAGTGCCGCGCTGGCGAACGATGATGTTGCCGGCTTTAACGATAACGCCGTCGTGGCATTTGACACCAAGGCGTTTGGATTCGCTGTCACGGCCGTTACGTGTACTACCTACCCCTTTTTTATGGGCAAACAGCTGTAAATCAAATTTGAACATTACGTTCACCTCCTGACTTCTATGAGTCGAATACGACGTATTGTCCATACTGTCGTACAATTTCCTCTAAACCAAGAACCATCGTTTCCAGGATGACCTGCGTCGTTTCGTTCCGTTCAGCAAGACGTATGGAAAAATACCCTTCCCGCTGTTCGTACGCCGGTTTCTTCCCGTAATGACACAGCCCCAGAAAGGCTGTCTGGGCCAGTACGGACACGGCCGCACAGACGAGATCGTATCCCGCATCTACCGATCCGGCATGACCGGAAATACGGAAACCACTGTAACGCTGTTGTTCATCCCGTTGTAATGCAATGGTAATCATTAGCCTTCAATCTTTTCAATGACGACTTTCGTGTAAGGCTGACGATGGCCCTGACGACGACGATAGTCGGATTTAGCTTTGTATTTGAAAACGAGGACTTTCTTTTCTTTGCCCTGTTCCAATACTTTAGCTGTAACTTTGGCACCTTCGACAACAGGAGAACCTACTTTGACATCTCCGTCGTTGACGACAGCCAGTACCTGGTCAAATACGACTTCGGAATCCACATCGCTGGCGAGTTTTTCAACAAAAATGTTGTCCCCTTCCTGAACGCGATACTGTTTTCCACCGGTTTTGATAATAGCGTACATAGTGACACCTCCTCATCAATATACTCGCTGAATACGGCGCCTTACGGACTTGTATGCCTCTTCATGCGGCTTATCTGTCTAGCCACTTGTGCATGCTACGACTTTTATATTGTAAGCGATTCTCCGGCCCTTGTCAAGGAAATTTCAGGAATAATCAAACAGTATGGACAGCACAAATCAGGACCGCATGGGGCTGACCGATATGGCAGCTGGATGGGCAGGACAGTGGTATTCACAGGA
>OCVV011361761.1_pt1 | contig 33568 bp, 24 predicted proteins | sample 1539721 | NCBI WGS metagenome assembly OCVV01 (sample SAMN02144230, study PRJEB22623) | gut metagenome | biome: sheep rumen | host: Ovis aries | place: New Zealand | reverse complement strand
TCAAACAATCTATACAATTCATCCGCCTCCTTTCGGAGGCACCTTCCTTTCCCAAAGGAAGGCTTTGATAGGTTTTTCTACAGTCTGAGACATTCCTCGCAACAAGGAATGTCTTTTTTATCGTCGCGCAGATTTTTTATAAAACAATAACTGTCATATCAACTTAAAAATATTGTTTATACGGGAGGAGCAAGCCCCTCCCCTACAATCAGGATTCAGCGTTGATGCGCAGCATCGCGCACATGGTGCCGCGATCGCCCGCGGTGGCGCGGTGGCTCCACAGCAGATCACTGTTGTGCTTGGTGCAGACGTCGCTCAGTGTAATATTCTCGGGCTTCACGCCGCAGGATACCAAAATCTGACGGTTACATTCGAGCATATCCACCATGAATTTACCGCCGCCCATTTTAGGGAAAATGAACTTTTCGCTGTCAAGCCCCAGCGCGTCAAATTCATCGGCGCACGCCTGATCAACCTCGTAACAGCAAACGGAGATATTCGGCCCGACGGCGCAGATCAGATCGGCGGGATCGGTGCCGAAGGATTCTTTCATCGTATCGATCACACGCTCGGCGATCCTGCCCACCGTGCCGCGCCATCCCGCGTGCGCTAGACCGATGGCATGGGTCTTGGTATCGACAAAGAACAGCGGTGTGCAGTCGGCATAGTAGGTGCACAAGGTCACGCCCGGTTCGATCGTCACCAGACCGTCCACGCTCATGATATCCTTCTCGCGATAGATACCGATCCCCTTCTCGGCGGAGGTCACGACGCGTACAAAGGTATGGTGATCCTGTGAGGACGCAACCAGGGAGTGGTAGTCAAAACCCGCCGCCTTGCAGAACCGCAGATAATTCTCGGTGACAGCCTCACGGTCATCATGGTCAAAGCTCATGTCCATCGGGTGGACGGTACGGGTTCCCTCACCGCGCTTTGTCGAAAAAGCGTGACGGATAAAGGGGATCGCGGATAAGCGGTCATATGTCAAAAACGATACGCCGTCTACGGTATGCAAGGTAAAAACATTCGAATTGAGTTTCATTATATCACCATAAAGAAGAATAATAGAGGTAAAGAGCTAACCCTCCGGCGCTTTGCGCCACCTCCCATAGAAAAGGGAGGCGAAAATATTATACTACGTTCATCTATTACTTGCAATAGTCAAAATATAATGCTATACTAAATTCGTATGCAAATCTAAATTGAGATTGCCACGGGAGGGATCGCGCAGACGGTTCTCCCTTCGCAATGACATTAACGATTCGGTGATCAAAATGAAACAACAAATTTTCGGAAATAATATCGTCCCCTCATGTATCTATTGCGAACACTCCAAGACCGAGGGCGACTCACAATTCTGCACCGTCAACAAACAGCTGCAGAACGGTAAATGCAAAAAGTTCAAGTATAATCCGATCATGCGCGAGCCGAAGGGCATGGCGCCGCTGAAGGAATTTGACAGAGAAGAATTCACCCTGTAAGGGAAAAGCCGTTGCCGCAGCCTTTGCGCAATGGCTGTAAAGAAGGAGAATCACGTGGATAATACACTCAACGCGAGAACCAAAATCGTACAAATCTGCTCATGTATCGCGATCTATCTGATCGCGGTGCTGTTTGCGTTACTGTCGGTCGCATCCATCTTGCAGACCTGTCATATCGATCAGGCGAACCCCTATTCGGAGATCATCAACTTCGATAAGGATCTTGTGCTGACCAATATCGCGCTGATCGGCTTGACGATCCTGGGCGCGCTTCTGGCACTGAGGAAAAATATCTCCATCGCCAAGCTCAGCACCAAGTTCATCGTAGGCGTGATGCTGCTGGTGACAACGCTCCTGTCGCTGATCTGGATCATGCTGGTCAAATCGATCGCGAGCGGCGACGCGATGATCCTGCTCAATACGGCGCGTGACGCGGCAAAGAACAACTACCAGAGCTTCCACACCTCATGGGATTACTACGGCAACCACAGCTATTACCTGTTCTATCCGTTCCAGCTGGGCTATGTATTCTTTGCCGAGATATTGTTCCGCGTTTTCGGCACAAACAGCTCGGATATCCTCTTCCAAATCCCGAACGTGATCGCGCTCGACTGCATCTATGTCGGGCTGGTGATGATTACAAAAAAGCTCTTTGACCGCCGATCCGTCACCAATATCACCGCCATCGCGCTGACGATCTGCTTTCAGCCGATGTTCATGACCACCTTCACCTACGGTTTGCTCTTAGGCCTTTCGTTCTCGGTGTGGAGCGTGTACTTTGTGATCCGCTATATGCAGGAGAACAAGATCAAATTCGCCGTGTTTGCCGTTTTGCTGATGGCGGTATCGGTACTGCTCAAATACAACAACATGATCGTTATGGCGGCGGTATGTATCGCGCTGCTGCTGCACGTGATCGGCAAAAAGCGGTTCATGGCGCTGGCGGTCATCGCGGCGATGATTATCTGCTCCGTCGGACTGCAAAAGCTCGTGATCCTCAGCTACTCCGCGCGCAGCGGCGTGGAGCTGAATACACAGGTATCTCAGAAGATGTACGCCTACATGGGCATGAGCGAGAGCGGTATGGCGCCGGGCTGGTACAACGGCAAGGCGATGGAGACCCTGCGCGACGCCAATATGGACGTCGATAAGGCGAATGAGGTCGCGTCCCAGGGCATCAAGCAGCGCATGGACACGCTGACGAAGAACAATCAGTTCTTCGAATTCTACAAGCAAAAGCTGCTCAGCCAGTATAATGAGCCGAGCTTCGAATCCATCTGGATCAGTCAGGTGCGCAAGCACAATTACCCCGAGGGCGAGGAATTGCCCAAGCTCGTGACCTCGGTCTATTCGGGCGGCTTGTCCAAGGTGTTCGACAACTGGTTCAACTACTACGTGATGATGACCTATATCGCCTTTACCGCGGGAATGGTATGGCTGATCTTCCGCAAGAAGCTCACTACAGAGAGCCTGATCCTGCCGGTCGCCATATTGGGCGGCGCACTGTATCACCTGATATTTGAGGGAAAGAGCCAGTATATCCTCCCCTACTTCATCCTGCTGATCCCCTTTGCCGCGTACGGCTTTGTTGAGAGTATGCGGGCGCTCCACAAGAAGAGCAAGGTACTATTTGAATAAACGATATAATAATTGAGATTGCGAGGTTTTTTATGAAGCCTCGCAATTACTATATAAGACAGAACAAAAGCGTCGCTTTGCAGCGGCGCTTTCATTTTGCTATTCGGTTTTCAGCGCTGATAATACGAGGCGACACGACGCAGCTTGCGCGTGGCTGACTGGATATGTCGAGTGACAGTGGATCGGGAAAGATGCAGCGCGTCGGCGATATCCTTCATCTTCATACCTTCCAAATAATACATAGTGATACAGTCACGCTGGCGGTCGGTCAGCTCGCGTCGGATCGCGCGGGTGAGGATCGTTTTCATCCTCTCGCGCTCCATGCGATTGGAGGAACCGTGATGATACAGTGAAAACGCGATAATATCACTGTTTTCATCGTTCAGGTAGACCCTCTCATGCCGCATGGCGTTTTCCTCCGCGATCACGCAAAAGCTCGGCGGTTTTCAGCAACTCGCGATAAATACGGCGGTATTCAATGATCGTATCGCCGATGGATTTGCGCATATCAGCATTCAGTTTTTTGTCATTCAACAACGCCTTTTTCTTCTCAATTACGCTCAGTACGCGACAGGCGTCCTCTCGGTACGCCGCCGCCCATTCACAATAATTCATTTGATTGTCCTTTCGATAGACTGCGTTTAAAAAACATGTGGTAACGTATTCACTGAGTATGGGGCTACTCGTGCCTTTCGGCAGATCAAAAGCGTAGCATCACCGCTTTTGAAGGGAGTTGATCGATCATTTGTTCCCTACTATTATTATAACAGATATCGCATCATAAATCAAGAGATTTTCGAATATTTGTTCTAAATTTTCAATAAAGAGAAACGGCAGGATGATCTGCCGTTTGTGTTATTCTGTCGGTTTTTGCTCGGTTTTTTTCCGCCTTTTCTTCTCCTTATGCTCAACCTCTGCGGTCTTTTTGGTGACGTCGACATGGTCGTAGCACTGCTTGAAGATGATTCTTCCCTCAAAATCCCTGTGGCATCTCAGGCAACGAAAATTCGCGCGGAAGGAGCGGTTTTTGAGCCGCCATTTAGAGCGGCGCAGGGCGCGTCGTCCGCAGTTTTCACAGTTGAAAAACATCTCGCGCTTATCGACGCCGGGATCCTTCAGATCGCAGATATTGTAATTCTTGAAGTTGATACGGCGATAAAAATCGTCGTCGCAGGTATAGATAAACTGCTGTAACAGATCCTTATCATAGAGTGCCTTGAAGCATGCCGCCGTCAGCTCCGCATCATTGTAAGCGCGGTGCAGGCTGTCATCCTCAAAGGAAACGCCGAGCATCTCGGCGCAGGTGGACAACCCGAGCTGGCGGGCCTTGTCATGGTAGCCGAGCGCCCTCTCGCAGTACTTTTGCGCGTTGACATAATACTTCATGAACGGCAGCTTGTCGTTGCCGTAGAAATACTTGTAATTCTCGATCAGCACCAGCACGTCGCTGTTGCTCCATGTCATCAGCACACCGTCGCCGAGGAACTTGCGGAACTTCGACATGACATGCGAGAAGGTGTTGTTGCACTTTTTCAGCTCGTCGATGGTGATATGCGTCAGAGCGCTGACATGAGAATTGAGCTTTTTGGAGATCTGGGGCTTGACCAACTCCGAAAAGGTCTCGATGATATTCAGTTGTTCGTCACATTTAACCGCGCCGAACTCGATGATCTCGTTCACAAACTTGTGACGATGCTTCGAGTAGGTGCCGTTAAACTCCAAATCAAGAATAATATATTCCATATCATTTACCATCTATTCAGACGAACACTGCGCGTCCGTACTGACCACTGATCACTGACCATTGATCACTGACCACTGACCACTAATTACTTATTCCTGAACTGGTGCTTCATGCGCTGTTCCTTGCTGAGGATCTCCTTGCGCATACGGATGCTCTCGGGCGTGACCTCGACCAGCTCGTCATCCGCGATGAACTCAAGACACTGCTCGAGCGAGAGGATGGAGGGCGGGGTGAGCTTGAGCGCGTCATCCGAGCCCGAGGCACGGGTGTTGGTAATGTGCTTCTTTTTGCAGACGTTGACGGTGATATCCTCCGCTTTAGGACACGCTCCAACGATCATGCCCTCGTAAACGTCCACACCGGGCCCGACAAAGAGTCTGCCGCGTTCCTGAGCGGCATACAGACCGTAGGTGACGGTCTCGCCTGTCTCAAACGCGATCAATGAACCCTGATGGCGGGTGACGATATCGCCCTTGTACGGCTCGTAGGAATCGAACACGTGATTCATGATACCGTTACCGTTGGTATCGGTCAGGAACTCGGGACGGTAACCCATCAGACCGCGGGACGGAATGCGGAACTCGATGTGCGTAGTGCCGCCGTCGCGCGTACCCATATTGATCAGCTCCGCCTTGCGGGAGCCGAGCTTCTCCATGACTGCGCCGACATAGTTCTCGGGCACCTCGATCATGAGGTACTCGATCGGCTCATGGAGAACGCCGTCGATCATCTTAGTGATGACCTGAGGACGGCTGACTTGGAACTCGTAGCCCTCGCGACGCATGGTCTCGATCAGGATCGAGAGATGGAGCTCGCCTCTGCCCGACACCTTGAAGGTATCGGCGGAGTCGGTCTCCTCGACGCGGAGCGCCACATTGGTCTCCACTTCCTTAAAGAGCCTGTCGCGGATGTTGCGGGAGGTGACATACTTGCCCTCTCGACCCGCAAATGGTGAATTGTTGACGATGAAGTTCATCGATACGGTCGGCTCATCGATCTTGACGAACGGCAGCGGATCGATATGATCGGGCGCGCAGAGCGTCTCACCGATATTGATGTCCGCGATACCCGACACGCAGACGAGATCGCCCATCTGCGCTTCATCACATTCCACGCGCTTCAAGCCCTCAAACTCATAGAGCTTGCTGACCTTGACGTTAGTGGTGGTGCCGTCCTGGTGGCACAGCACCGCCTGCTGACCGGACTTGACATGACCGCGCTCAACGCGACCGATGCCGATACGGCCGACATACTCATCATATTCGATGTTGGAAACGAGCAGCTGCAGGGGTGCGTCGATCTCGCCCTGAGGGGCGGGGATCTCGCGGATGATCGCCTCAAACAGCGGCTTCATATCGGGGGTCATCTCATAAGGATCGAGCGAGGATACACCCTCGCGCGCTGACGCGTAGACAACGGGAAATTCGAGCTGATCGTCATCCGCGCCGAGCTCGATGAACAGGTCGAGCACCTCGTCGATGACTTCCTCGGGACGCGCACCGTCACGGTCAATCTTGTTGACGACGACTAGCGGCTTTTTGCCCAGTCCCAGCGCCTTTTTCAGTACGAAACGCGTCTGCGGCATACAGCCCTCGAACGCGTCGACCAGCAGTAATACGCCGTCGACCATCATCAGGATACGCTCCACCTCGCCGCCGAAGTCGGCATGTCCGGGGGTATCGACGATATTGATCTTGGTATCTCCGTACATGACGGAGGTGTTCTTAGACAGGATCGTGATGCCGCGCTCACGCTCCAGATCGTTGCTGTCCATGACGCGCTCGTTAACGACCTCGTTGGTGCGGAAGATGCCCGACTGTCTGAGGAGCTGATCGACCAGTGTGGTCTTGCCGTGATCAACGTGCGCGATGATCGCGATATTGCGCAAATTTTCTCTTTTATCCATATTATCACCTTGTTTTTTCATCAGCGCCTGCGGCGTAAACGCCATGAGCGCAAACTTCCTTATTTTACAGCTTATATTATATCATTCCCGATCGCTAAATGCTATGTTCAAAATCACCGAAAAAGAAATCACATCACTGAAGATTCTGTGTTTTCGGTTGCTTATCCCTCTGGATTTGCGCTTTTTATGATAAAAAAGCGGGTTGCCGCCTTTACTTTGTCGAGAAAAAGTAGTATAATATCGGTGTGTGTGAAAAGGATTGACAAGTCGGATCAGTATTTTCACTGAACCGACTTTGTTTTATTTCAGTGAAATGATCCGCTCAAAGTGATGAAAGAACGTCACAAGAACATAAAGTGTGAAAGCATCGGCGGACTGAGGGTCGCAACTCTCCGGCCGCCTTACCACATATAACATTTCTTTAAGATATAGGAGGAAAAACATGGGATTAACTTTAGCAGAAAAAATCATTAAAAATCATCTGGTGACCGGCGAGATGGTCAAGGGCACCGATATCGGTATCCGCATTGACCAGACCCTGACACAGGACGCTACCGGTACAATGGCTTACCTTGAATTTGAAGCGATGGGCATCGACCGCGTTCGCACCGAGCGCAGCGTCGCGTACATCGATCACAACACCCTACAGACAGGCTTTGAGAATGCTGACGACCATCGTTTTATCCAGACCGTGTGTAAAAAGCACGGCATCTGGTTCTCCCGTCCCGGCAACGGTATCTGCCACCAGGTTCACCTAGAGCGCTTCGGCATCCCGGGCAAGACCCTGATCGGCTCCGACTCCCACACCCCCACCGGCGGCGGCATCGGTATGCTGGCGATCGGCGCGGGCGGTCTGGACGTAGCGGTCGCGATGGGCGGCGGCGAATACTACATCACCATGCCCAAAATCGTGAACGTTGAGTTACAGGGCGAATTACAGGAGAACGTCTCCGCGAAGGATATCATCCTCGAGGTACTGCGCATCATGTCTGTCAAGGGCGGCGTCGGCAAGATCATTGAGTATACAGGCGAAGGAATAAAGACACTCAGTGTCCCGCAGAGAGCGACCATCACCAACATGGGCGCCGAGCTGGGCGCGACCACCTCGATCTTCCCCTCCGATGAGAACACGCTCGCATTCCTGAAGGCGCAGGACAGAGCAGACGATTATACCGAGCTCAAGGCGGATGACGACGCTGTTTATGATGAGCACATCATAATCAACCTTTCCGCGCTGGCGCCTCTGGCGGCTTGCCCCCATTCCCCCGACGCGGTGAAGAGCGTGGAGGAATTGGCAGGCATGAAGGTCGATCAGGTATGTATCGGCTCCTGCACCAACTCGAGCTACGCCGATCTGATGAAGGTCGCGCATATCTTAAAGGGCAAGACGGTTGCCGACGGCGTATCGCTGGCGATCGCTCCCGGCTCCAAGCAGGTGCTCAATATGCTCGCGCAGAACGGCGCGCTGTCCGATCTGATCGATGCGGGCGCGAGAATCCTCGAGAGCGCGTGCGGCCCCTGCATCGGCATGGGTCAGTCCCCGAACTCGAAGGGCGTTTCTCTGAGAACCTTTAACCGTAACTTCCTCGGTAGAAGCGGAACCAAGGACGCTGAGATCTATCTGGTTTCCCCCGAGGTAGCGGCGGTATCCGCTTTGACCGGCGTGATGACCGACCCCAGAAAGTACGCGGACGGCTACAAGGTCGATATGCCCGAGCACTTCTTAATCAACGACAACATGGTCATCGAGCCCGCCTCCGTTGAGGAGATGGACAAGGTCGAGGTACTGCGCGGCCCGAACATCAAGGAATTCCCCAAGACCTCCGCGATGGCGGAGAGCATCAGCGCCACCTGCTCCTTAAAGGTGGAGGACAACATCACCACCGACCACATCATGCCCGCAGGCGCAAAGATCCTGCCCCTGCGCTCCAATATCCCCGCGATCTCTGAGCACTGCTTCACCGTATGCGATACTGAGTTCCCGTCCCGCGCCAAGGCGCTGGGTTCCTCGATCATCGTCGGCGGCTCCAACTACGGACAGGGTTCCTCCCGTGAGCACGCGGCTCTTGCGCCGCTGTATCTCGGCGTGAAGGCGGTACTGGTCAAGAGCTTCGCACGTATTCACAGAGCAAATCTGATCAACGCGGGCATCCTGCCGCTGGAATTCGCTGATGAAAACGATTACAACAACATCGACCTCGGCGATAACCTCGCGATCGAGAACATCCGTGATCAGATCGCGGCGGGCAACGGTATCACCATCATCAACAAGACAAAGAATGTCGAGATCAAAACAAACTGCGCGTTGACCGAGCGCCAGAAGGATATCATCCTCGCGGGCGGTCTGCTTAACTACACGATGTCGAAATAAGACGCGCGCGTCTTATCATTTGTTTGATCAATCACATCGAATCCCGAATACATTCACGTTAATCATATCAGGAGGCAAACATGGCTAAAATTCAAATGAAAACGCCACTCGTCGAGATGGACGGCGATGAAATGACCAGAGTTATCTGGCAAATGTTAAAGGATAAACTCATTCTCCCCTTTGTTGACTTAAAGAGCGAGTATTATGATCTGGGCTTGGAGAAGCGCAACGAGACCAACGATCAGATCACCGTTGACTCTGCCGAGGCGACAAAGAAGTACGGCGTAGCGGTCAAATGCGCTACCATCACCCCGAACGCCGCGCGTATGGATGAATATAACCTCAAAGAGATGTGGAAGAGCCCCAACGGCACCATCCGTGCGATCCTCGACGGTACGGTATTCCGTCAGCCGATCCTCGTTAAGGGCATCACCCCCTATATTCCCACTTGGACAAAGCCCATTTGCATCGCGCGTCACGCCTACGGCGACGTGTACAAGAACACCGAAATGATCGTCAAAAAGGGCTCCAAGGCGGAGCTTTGTGTGACCGACAAGGACGGCAACGAAAGCCGTCAGCTGATCCACAGCTTTGACAGCTCCGACGGTATCATCCAGGGCATGCACAACCTCGACAACTCTATTGCATCCTTCGCGAGAGCGTGCTTCAACTACGCGCTCGATCAGAAGAAGGACGTATGGTTCGCGACCAAGGACACCATCTCCAAGAAATACGACCATACCTTCAAGGATATTTTCGCGGAAATATTCGAGAACGAGTACAAGGCAAAGTTCGAGGAAGCGGGTATCGAATACTTCTACACCCTGATCGACGACGCTGTCGCGCGTGTTATACGCTCCAACGGCGGCTATATCTGGGCTTGCAAGAACTATGACGGCGACGTCATGAGCGACATGATCGCGACCGCGTTCGGTTCTCTGGCGATGATGACCAGCGTGCTGGTCTCCCCCACAGGCGTCTACGAATATGAGGCGGCGCACGGTACCGTACAGCGCCATTATTACAAGCACCTCAAGGGCGAGGAGACCTCCACCAACTCCGTCGCCACCATCTTTGCATGGTCGGGCGCGCTGAGAAAGCGCGGTGAGCTGGACGAGCTGCCCGAGCTGGTCGAATTTGCCGATAAGCTCGAGAAGGCGACCATCGACACCATCGAGAGCGGCGTCATGACAGGCGATCTGTACCTGCTGAGTACCCTCGAGAACAAGAAAAAGGTCAACACCGAGGAATTCCTCGACGCGATCCACGACAGACTTGCTACTATTGCGTAAGGAGTAATCACAATGCCAAAAGAAGGCGTTTCCATTCAAGTCATCAGACGACTTCCCCGTTATTACCGCTATCTTTCCGAGCTGGATTCAGAGGGCATAGAGAAGATTTCATCCACCAAGCTCGCCGCTATGATGAATTCCACCGCATCACAGATCCGTCAGGATCTGAACTGCTTCGGCGGCTTCGGACAGCAGGGCTACGGCTATTCCGTTTCGGGGCTCCGCGCGGAGATCGAAAAGATTCTCGGTCTGGATCAACAGCACAACTTGATCCTGATCGGCGCGGGAAATCTGGGCAGAGCGATCGCGACCCATCTGAGCTTTGAGAAGCTCGGCTTCAAGCTGACCGCGATTTTTGAGAAGAATGAGAAGCTCATCGGCACCACCCTGCGCGATATTACGATCATGCCGGACGATCAGATCGAAGAGTATGTCAAGAAGAATCATATCGACACCGCCGTGCTGACCATGCCCAAGGAGGCGGTCGAGAAGATCATCGACAAGCTCTATGACTGCGGTATCCGCAGCTATTGGAATTTCAGTCACTATGATATCTCCAAGAAGTACCTTGACGTCACTGTTGAAAATGTGCATCTCAGCGACAGCCTGATGACCTTATCCTACATGATGAATCAGTCGAATTGACGCTTTTATCCAAACAGAACAGCAAAGCCGACTCCCGAGGGAGCCGGCTTTTGTTATACTAATCCTTGATAAAAAGATTTAATCAGATATTAGTGATAAATTTCGCAGAGCGAGGCGAGTGACGCAGGCAGGCTGGCGCCTGTCAAGGAGCTCAACAAAGCTATGCGGAATTTAGCGCCATAGATGATAAAGGTTTTTATCAAGGATTAGTATTATATGCAATTCATTATTGGTGTACGCTGATTTTCTTATCCTCGATCGTGACGGCCTTGTCGCAGATCGCGAGCGCCGCCTTTTTGTGGGTGATGATGACGCAGGTTTTATCGTTGAGCTCACGCAGGTTATGCAGGAGCTGTTTTTCGGTCGCTTCATCGAGCGCCGAGGTCGCTTCATCGAGCAGGATGATCGGCGCACCTGTCAGGAGCGCACGCGCGATCGCGACGCGCTGCACCTGACCCTCGCTCAGTCCTCCCCCATGCTCCGCGATCACGGTATCGAGCCCCTGCGGCAGCTCGGCGATGAACTCCTCCGCACAGGCGATCCGTGCCGCTTCCATGATATCGGCGTCCGTCGCGTCGGGCGCAACAAAGGCGATATTCTCACGCAGGGTGCCCGAGAGCAGGAAGTTGCCCTGCGGCACATAGGAAAACAGCTTTCTGAGTCCCTTATCCATGATAAATTTTTGATCCGCGGTGCGAATGTATATCTCGCCCGATTTCGGCTGATAGACGCTGAGCAGGAGCTTCATCAAGGTGCTTTTGCCGATGCCGGAAATGCCCTCGATCGCGACGAACTCGCCCTTATTGATGATCAAAGAGGTATGCTCCAGCACGATGTCACGGTCAAAGGAAAAGCTGATATCGTCGAAGCAGATCGACTGCATCTCGCGATAAATCCGATCGGTATCGACATCGCTGTGCAGGATCGGCTCATCGGGCAGCTCCTCAACCTCCATGATCCTCTCGGCTGACGCCAGCGCGTTGAAGTAGGTCGGGAAGATATTCGCCATGCCTTGGATCGGCGTGCGGATCTGACCGATCAGCGAGGTGATCTGCATCACCACGCCGTAGGAGATCATCCCGTAGAACAGGTTATACGCGCCCCAGCAGAGTCCCCATACAAACGCGAACGAGAACACAGCGCTCATACCCGTTCCCGTGACAATGGAATAGATATTGCGCTTGCGCTGCGCGCGATAGGAATCCTCCTGCAAGTCATTGGCGGAGGAACGCATTTTATCCTGTGCGTCAAAGGTCTTGATCATCAAGAGCGAGCCGAGCCCCTCCTGCATAAAGGAGCGCACCTTGCCCTCTTTTTTCTGCACATCCTTATGCAGCTTCTTAGTCATCGGCTTGAACAGTGACGATACCAGAAACACCAGCACACCGCCCACCACGAACACCAGCGCAAAGATCGCGTCGATGCGGACAAGAACAACGAAGATGCCGATGATCTTCACGATAAAGAACACCAGATTCGGGATAATGGACACGATCGCCGAGGTCACAACGCTGATATCGTTGGTCAGCAGATTCATCAGCTCGCCCGAATGATATTGTGAGATATCCCCGTACTCCTTCATCATCATCGAAAAAAAGAGGTCGGATTTCATGCTCATATCCAGACGCGCACGAACCTTAAAGGCAAAATTACGCGCCAAGATCAGCGTGATGACCTGAATCACCGTCACGCCGAAATAGAGCGAGCCGTAGCGGATCACCTCATTGATGGAGCCGGCCTTCGCGCCGTTGACAGCCGCGTCAACCAGCTCGCGCGCGAACTCGGTGTTGTACACGCCGATGAACGCGTTCACGCCGTAAACGATCGCTAAAATAATAATGTTGATAAACTGAGGCCTTGAGCTGCGAACGATCCAGCTCAAGGCGCTTTTTTGCTTTTTGGACACAAGATCCTCCAAAGAAATCTTTTGATCGGTTGAGATTGTCACAGCTTCCAAAGAGCCGTGCTTGACAAGATTACACTCTTTCGAGAATGAAATCCATATCGTTGACGTCGCCGACGCCGAAGAATTTGACGCGGTGCATGACGCGCTCGAGGATAAACAGCGTATGCTTGGTGCGCTCCTGACGGACGTTCTGTGATACCGCGTGCATGAACAGCGGTACAAAGTCCTTGGCCTCGATCGCTCTGAGCGAATCAAAGCGCTTGCTGTCCACAAACACGATCGATCTCAACCGGAGCTTTTTGCCCGTGACGGAGGCAGTGCCGAGATCGCCGAACGGCGTATCAAAGACATAGTAGTCGTCATCCTGCATGCGGACGCCGGGATAGTGATAGACGAACGCCTTGTCGCGCGGGATCATCCTCGCCAGATCGATCGAGCTGTCGTCGGGCGCGGCAAAGAGCGTGCACTCGCCGTCGTTCTCCACACCGACCGCACGGATCGGGAAGCCGTTGAAGTCGAAGATCGCCCATGAATAGAGGGTTGCCATATACAGCGCCTCCACCTTATCGGCGGTCATGCCCTCATATTCCTCCATCATCTCGAGCAGGCGGTCGTCGCTCATCTCGAGCGTGATATTCGGCGTCGCCTGATAATCCACCTCATAGCGCGGAATACTCTCGGCGAGAGACGGTGAATTGGTTTTAATTTCAACATTCAAATCAGATATACGATACAAAGCCATATTCTTTCTCCGTTTTCGTAATTGGATGGTCTATTGTTTTCGGTCAAATAATTGATGATACAGCCGCCTGCAGAGCCGACGGAGCCGCTTTTTGAGCATCAGGCGGCGTACATAAAAGCGATAAGAAAGATCATTGACCGAATACGTCTTGCCGTTATGGGTGAACGCGGTCATGATCGCGAGGACGTCGTCATCCCCTACCCCATACTCATAACTGTATTGATTATCGCCGCAAAAGATATATGCGCCATCTTTTGTGAAGCCGATCATCCGATGCAGGACAAGCTGATCGGTTTTGCGGCGCACATAAAACGCGACATCATACCTTTTCAGCTGATCGGGCTTCTTCGAAAAGGTCACCTTGTCATGCTTGCCGTCGAGCATCGGGAGCATGCTGTTGCCGGACGGCGTAAAGATGAACTCCTGACCGCGGTCAAGGCTCTCCTGCATCACCGCGACGAATTCGGCGGGCGATATCAGCTCACTCAATGAGATCAGCCTCGCTGAGCTTCACAAGAAAGCGGTCGATATCGGCGGCGGCTGTCGCCTCATCTACCTCATATTCCTCCAGCATTTTCGCGATCAGCTCTTCCCTGTCGGCGCCGACCTCGAGCTGCTTCCACAGGAACGCGCCGCTCTCTGTCAGCTTGATGATGCCGGAGAAATCGACCGCCCTGCTGCGCACCGGAACAACAACGTAGGATCCGGCGATTTTCTTCAATACAAAGTTGTCCTTTATCTTCATATAATCACCACCAAAATTATAGCCTATCACGACAGTTTTTGCAAGTGGCAAATAGACATTTCGGCAAAACACGGCGAGTTTCGATCAAGTATTTTGATGTTGACCGAGGTATATACAAATTATCAATAAAAAATGGGTTTTTACTATTTCTATGAATTAAATAAACGTTTGCATAAATTATCATCATTTTAGAATCAGTGTATATTTTCTCTCTTTATTATTCCGTAACAAAATTATTACAAAAAGGTTACACAAAATCGTCATTTTGTGCAACATGCACAAAAGCGTATTCTCTTATTTGACTGATACGACGAATAATCACGTATTCATCGTATGCGGCATATATGCTGAATATATGCTGCATAAAGAGTTCGTGAGAATTGTGAAAAAGGCGCATTTTCAGTAGCCTTTGCGCCTTTTTCCCCTCCAAAAAAGCCATGATAAGCTATTACGTTGTACCCTTGAATTAAGGGGTGGGCGTGTAGCACGAGGCGATATCCGTCAATATGGCTTGATCGCCAATGTTTGTGCAATCTGCATAAATATGGTAATTCTGCCATCATCTGCCTGCCTCTCCACACTTTAATCTCATTTCGATAATATGTAACAAAGGAAAAGCAGCTGTCATTCTGAGGCTGCGCCGAAGAATCTTAAAGTACAGCGTTTATATGATCCGTCAAACCTGATCGGTTTCATCTATCGGATAAAGATCACTGTAAGATCCTTCGCCGGACACGCGTGTCCGCTCAGGATGACATTCAGGCTGAAAAGTTTCAAAAGAATCATCAAATCAGATTCACGTGACCATCCCATTCGGCTATTATTCTGTACTTACAGATTAACATAGATCGCAAAACAAACTCTTAAGGGAGGAATTTTTATGAAACACAAGTTCGAACGAACAAATCCTTCGACAAAGCGTTTCAGCACGCGTACTATCGCGATGGTGCTGAGCATCGTCATGCTCATCGGCTCGATCGCTACCGGTTCCATGCTGAGCACCTTTGCCGCGTATATGGACGCCGCCGCACAGGCTGACGCTGTCACTCAGGCTGCCGCACAGGGCGGCGATATCGCGCTGAACGCGATTCCCTCTGAGGACAACGCTGATGACGCGGAGGCTAAGCCCGATCTCTCCGGTTTGGAAGAGAGCTCCGTCATCAAACGATTTAAGGATGATCTCGCCGATACCGGTGCTAAAGTTGATCTGACAACTATCGGAGCCAGTCATTATATTGATCAAGGTAAAATTATTTATTTCGTAAACACCAAGGGTTGGAGCGGAGTTAAAATGCATCTGTGGACTTCCGGCAGTTGGGATTACACTATGTCCAGATTAGGACAAACCGGTGTGTATAAATATCAAATACCCAACAAAATTGATGTCGAAGGTTTTCAGTTTCAAGACTCTAACAATTCAAGTAACAACACAAGCAATTTCTATGATACTGTAACCACAAATAAAACATACTGGCCGAACTCGGCTGCCGACGGTAATGCAGTTAACGGCACCGCTAAGGTTGTTTCGATGATCTTTGATGAAGGCACCCAAAAATACGTGAAAGCGGCTAACGCAAATTGTGTTGCTACTATCAGCGGTACGAATATCACAGATAATGATGGTGGTAAGGCTCAGGCTACATCCGGTTCTACCGGCACAAACGATACAGCGGAGTGCTATCCTGCATACTCTTCGAGTGTTAGTTATTCCGCCAGCGCAACGGGTATCTATCAGTTTGACGGCTTCTCTGTAACCTCCTCCACTTCATTGCCCGCTGACCATGTGGCGACTATGACCAGAACATCAAATTATTATGGCGGCAATAAAACAAATCTGACTACCGTATACGCTTATTTCAGCAAGGTCAAGTATGAAGCAGCGACTCCTGTAGATGCGTCGAGTTCTATTTCTTCCGGTATGCTGTTGTTTGAAAAGAATGGATATACTCCGTCGGGCGCTTGGATTTGGAATATCACTGGTCTTAACAATGTTTATCATACAGTAACGCAGATTGGGTCGACAAAAATCTACAAGTACGCTAATGATCTCATTACTTCAGCATCATCCCCCAGTGCTATTGCGGTTAGTGGATCAACAACAACTGATGGAGCCACATCATTCCCAAATGGTACAAAAAGGTCGGGGAATATCACGAAATCTGGAGATAATACATCTGGTATTTACTATTATAAACTCCCCGATTCTGGTAAAGATCCCGGTAATTGGACCAACTACACCCCGATGGCAATCAGCGACTTCAAGGTCAATAACAAAGCATCTGACGAAATCGATGAAGTAGATACCGCGGTAACGCTCAAAGCTACCGTAGCCGGTACAAAGAAGGATAAGGCAATCTTTTATTATACCACAGACGGGAACACTTATTATAAGATTAAAGAGGTAGACGCATCCTCCGGTACCGCTACCTGCACCTTCTATCCTCCCGTTTACGGTTCCTACAGCTTTGTTGTCACCGCCGCCGACTCCATCGGTCTTGAGACCGCAAGAGGCGACTTTGCAAGCAAGCTCAGCGTAGGCGAGGGCTTCTATGTAGAAGGTGACGCCGGGCTGGTTGCAGGCGGCGGCTGGGGCACCCACTTTGCTACAAAGGGCGCTATGAAAGAGACCTCGTCGGGCAGCAAGGTATGGAAGGTTGTATTCCCCAGCGTTGCCTCCGGTATGCACGAATTCCGTATTACCAGCCTCACTCAAGCGGGCACGTATGTTACGGATAAAGATAACGTGACCGTCTCCGGTAACGCCGGCGCGGCAGTTGTCAACGGATCAGGTGAGGATAAGAATAATATCAGATTCAATCTTCTCGGTAAATCCAAGGTTACGATCACCTTTGGTGAAACACAGTCGGACGGTAAGTATCCCGTCACCGTTGACATCGCGGAGGTTGTCGGTATGCCGGTAACCGTTTATGCCAACACCGGCGGTACCGCAACGGCTACCTATGGTTCATCGACCTTTGATGTTGCAGAAGGAAAGAGCAACACCTTTACTGTCGGTGAAGGTGAGGTTATCGACTTGGTTGCCACTCCCGCTGAGGGCTATGTCTTTGATCACTGGACCAAGAACCTTTCCAACCCCTACAAGATCGGTGATGAGAACGCGGGCGCAAGCATTTACAACGAATCGATCGACACTAAAACGGTATATGTAGCCGCGTTCACAAAATCCGCCAGCACCGTTCACCCCTCTACAACAGACGGCGCAACGGAATACCCAGGTACTTTGCACGGTCTGCTCGGTCCCGGCGATGATCTGAAGAACGCCGGCACCAACTATGACAACCTGAAGTTATATACCATAGGCTCAAAGCTCTATGCGTATATCCATGTCGGCGAGACAGAAGTACTGAACAAAACCCGATCCAATGATACACAGATCAAAACCGGTAAGAACTATTACTTCGGTGTTTCTACCTCCAATTCCGGTAATGACCTGGTTTATCAGGGCGACGGTAAGAGTGTTAATGTTTCTGAGGATGATACTGCTGCGGACGCGATCAAACGCGCTGAACAGCAGGAATGGGGCGGTTCCCATATCGGTAAATTCGAGGTTAACGCAGTAGCCAAGGGCGATTATATCCGCTTAGAGCTCGGCACGATCAATGCAAGCGGCAATTTGACAAATACAACTACCGGTACCTACGTAGTTAAGTATGTCACTTCCACAGAAGAACAGGTTGACTCTGTTGTCTTTGACCCGATCATGAATTTCTATGCCAAGGACAGTACATTCAGCAGTCAGAGCACTACTGAGATCAGTTATCTCGGCGCTTTGGATACCACGGTAACACCTGTGGAAAACCAGGTCACTGTTGATACCGCGGCTTCCACCGGTCAGAACTTTGAGTGCGGTCTCGCGCTGAAGGGCTCTAATATCACTGTTAGCACTACGATCCCCCATACCGGTTCCCTCACCGCGCTGAAGGCGGACGGTACAACCGAGACGGTTGCGGCTGATGAAAAGTACTATGTTGCGGGCTTCAGCTTTAACGGCGAAACGCCTGAGCTGCTCACCGAAAAGGCTTCTGAGGGCGCCGGCGGTACTACCTATACCTGCACCTATAAGATCCCCGAGACTATCCAGGGCGGTATGCTCGAGATCACTCCGATCTACTTCATTAAAGACAAGTACGCTTCCAATACCGCTACCTTCTATATCAACGGTTATGAGGATATGCTCAAGAACGGCGGCGCTAACTGGGGCAACACACTGTATATCTATCCCTTCTATAAGAGATATGTTTCGGGTAAAACCGGAGATACCGCCTACTTTGGTCAGGCAGAAAACTTCGGCGCATATCCCGGTCAGCCCGTCATCAACTACGGTGGTCAGATGTTCACTCAGATTCCGTTGACCTGTAACGGTACAGTTGACGGTATTAATACAAACGGCAACCCCATCAAGGGCGTTACGATCAACAACGGTTACTTTGACGGATGTCATAAAAACTATTGCTCGTTTGTTTCTGAGCATCAGCAGACCTATGACTATGACGACTTCCAGAAGATCGTTAAGGAGAAATCTACTCAGAACGGTTCCAAGTATCTGCACTCCGTCTACTTCTCCTTTAAGTATCACGCTGAAGACACCACACACCAGCATCGTACATACAGCACTACCAGTACTGCTACAACGGATACCAGATACAATGATATGTTAGCTTCGGGTAAGCCTGGCGCTTCTACAACAGTAGATACACTAAAGAGCTCTGTTGAAAATGCAGGCAATAAGTTTGAGTACCTTACCGACGCGCTCGGTAATCCGGTTGACTTGTTCGGTAACCCTGTTACCGTCGCTGACAAAACCGTTGATCCCAGCGGCGAGGCATTATGGGTTGTATCCATGGGTTACGAGTTCAATAACTCCGGTCAGTATGCAACAGAATGGGCTGTCTATCATACGACAAACGGTTCCGCTCTCACACTGATTACTGAAGACGGCACTACCGCGACCGGAACCAACTCCTCGATCGTTCCCTCCGCACTGATCATGAACGGCGCCACCAGCTTCAGCAACTACCCTCAAATGGATGGTGACCAGCCGATCAGCGGATACAAGAATATGTATACTCAGCTGAGCAACTACAAGAACAAGCCTGTCATGATCTGTTATGAATACGACGCGTTTATCAATTATAACAGTCCTCATGCATATCGTTCCGACGGCAGATGGTCTTATACAACCGTAAATGATTATGTTCAGTCTAACATCAAGATTCAGTACTCCACAGACAGTAAGGCTGTTAATGATAATACTAAGGTGTGGACTGACGATTCCTTTATCACTGACACCAATCAGGGTTCCACAACTAAAGCTAAGGCATATTTTACCAATTCCGCTTATTACGGAAAGACAGAATCCACATCACAGATCGTCAGCAACAATGCGGCTGACAGCTACGCGTTTACCGCTGAGCCCTCAGGTTCGTATGTATTCGCAGGCTGGTATCTGCAGGATGCTCACGGAAAGATCAGTAAGATCACAAACGAGGATGCATCTGCTAAGACCTTAAGATCGGGTAACTTTACCATGATAGCCAGATTCCAGTATGTTGATCAGGGTAACCTGGTTATCTCTCATATCATCGATGGTGATTCAGCCGGTCGCGGTACTGCATATCTGGGCGTCACAGTAAGTAACGGCAGTGAAGAAATCACTCTCGCGAACTCTGCTTCTAACACGAAAGCTGTTACGGTCGACAATAACTATATCAAGAATACCAGTAATTATACGATTACGATCGAGCTCAGAACGGAAGCAAACGGCGAGAACACGTTCAAGCAGTACACGTGTAATTATACCAATGGCTCCAATGCGGTAGTAGCCGTTGATAGCGCAACAGCCTATTATAATCCCGATAATAAGAATTCAAATATCTCAACTTATGATGGGATCAGTGTTAAGGATGTCATCTACGGCGGCGACGCGACACAGGACGTCAAGGGTATTGAGTATGTTTCCGAACTGAATCCTGTTCACTATGATTATAATATCAAGTATCAGTTTAAATCCCGTGCATACGGATATATGCAGTTCACTAAATCCGGTTCACTGACTGCAGGTGAGATCGGTGATGAAGATACCGTCACCAGAGATGGGAATAACAGAATTCTGTCTAAATCTTTCCTTGCTGACAAAGCTCCTTATGAGAGCAACTTTATGAAGGATATCAACTGGAACTTTGATAGCGAGAACATCACTCAGACTACCACGAAGAATGATTCAACAAACACATATACCATCTCGGTAGTCGTTCCGCTGTCCGCAGAAGAGGATACTCCGAAGAACGCGATGAAAAACGCTTATGTAACGGTACCCTATGCTCTCGCTGCTGATAAGACCGGTGTAGCCGCGATCGTCGGCGATACTGCTTCCGGTTATGTGAACAAGGTCGAAGATGAGGAGGTTAACCTCTACTTCACTATTTCAAAACCGTATGACAGTTATGTCAAGGATTCCGACAACAATACATTGTACGCTCCCGCTACATTGCTTGCTACAAACAATTCCGGCGCTGGGGTTGTAAAGTTCTTTAAGTATTGGGAGGTTAAGGATCACAACAGCACCAGAGATTCCAGAACCCTGTTTAAGTGTTACTTCCCGTACTTTAACTACCGTCTGCTCGGCGACTACGATATCGAGGCAGTTTACGGCGAGGATCCTGCCGAGACATATTCTGAGCTTTACGGTGGCGCGAATGCTAAGAATACTTCCATTGCGTTTATCGGCAATAGCCGCAACCAGTGGAACGGCGGAAAGAACATCGACGGCGGTATGAATGCATCTGCTCCGAAGACAGAAGGCGATATCATTTATAATGACTTTATCCTTTCGTTCAAGCCTGAAGGCGACGACTTGATCAAGGATATCACCGGCGCTAAATACGGTATCATTATTCAGAAGCTGGGTGCAATCGAGGTGGATGCAAAGAGTGGTAAGAATAAGCATAATTTACTTTGGTATGAAGATGCTAATAAGTCTACCGAAGCGGATGCAATTGCTTCTGCGGAGGCATTGGTAGGCGGTACTGCTCAAACTAACTTTATCCTCAAGCAGCTGAACACCGGCACAAATGCAGCAAACGATAAGAACCGTATGCATTATGCTTATTCCATGTATAACAACTATAATGCCGGCGATCAGAATTACACGAACATGAAGAACAGTAAGTATCTGTACCGTGCGTTCTCGTATATGCAGATCGGTAATGATATCACTGTTTCTGAGAATCCCGCATACTTCTACATGTATGATGAAGCGATTAAATAAGGAGGCGATATTTTGAAAAAAGAATATAATGCTCCTGATCTTGATTTGATTTTTATATCACTTCAAAAAGATGTATTGAAGGACAGTAAATGGGAGCCGACTGATAATCCTATTATCGATGACCCCGTGGATGATCCTTTCGCTTAATTAATTACTCAATCAAATACACAGGCAGTGTTGACACGCTGCCTGTGTATGTCATATGGTGAATAGTATGAAAGTATTAAAAAAAGCTCTGATTTGCATCCTTGCGCTTGTTGTTCTTATTACATCCTGCTCAACGGCAATGAGTGAAACCATATATACTATTGATGGTTATAGTTATGTTATCAATAATAACGATTTAGCTTCGATTGTGGGTTGGGACAACAGATCGGATACTCTCGTTATTCCGAATAAAATCGGTGATATTTATGTATCAGATATTGCAGATAACGCATTTTTGAATGATGATTATATCAAGCAGTTAGATTTGTTCCGGGCTTCAAGATTATACTCCATTGGTATGTTTGCTTTTTCTAACAGCGCTCTGGAGGGGGCGCTTTCTATTCCAACTAATATTACATCTATCGGAATCGGCGCTTTTGAAGGATGTACCGGACTGACAGAACTGGTATTCAGCTCTAACGGCGGAATCGTTCCGGCACAGTGTTTCAGAAACTGTAAGAATCTTCAAAAGATCACTCTATCATCCTTCATTACGACCATTCAGTATTATGCGTTCAGCGGATGCGAAAATCTGCAACAAATAACGATTCCACGTTCCGTTGTCAGCATTAATCGTTCCGCTTTTTCCGATGATCCCAATGTTGTGATTCGGTGTTATTATAATTCCTATGCGCATCAGTTCGCTGTTGATAACGGTATTGAATATGTGCTGATCGATGCACCTGCTCCTACCGAGCCGCCGACGGAACCTCGGACAGAGGTTCCGACACAGGCTCCCACTGTTGAACCGACTCATCCTGCTACAGAGGCTCCGACCGCAGAACCCACCCAGACTGCTACAGAAAAGCCTACCGAGTCTACAGGATTTATACTGGGTGATGTAGACAACAACGGCGTCGTCAGTATCAGTGACGTCACCCTGATACAGCGATCGTTAGTCAACCTGGATATCCCCGCAAGCTGCGTTATTTCACAGGGTGACGTTGATAACAACGGCATAACGGGGAGCTCCGACGCCGCATTCATAATGCGCTATTTAATCAATCTGACAACAGGATACCCGATCGGAGAAATCGTAACGAGATAATGATTCTCGGTACGATATGGTTAAAGACATAATTTAAGGCGACAGCGTATGCTGTCGCCTTTTGCGTTAGAATTCGTGTTTTTCGTATTGATCAATCCAATCGGCGATCGGATAATCGGTATCCAACTGACACAAGTATCTCATTATCAAAGTTGCGTCGGTGCCTGATACCGTATCATTTCCGTCTACATCACCATGAGAAACGATACATTTCTCGGGGATCACAAGATTGCATAAATGACGCTGGATAAAAGTGACGTCATTGATATTGATGATGCCGTTGTTGTCTATATCGCCCAGATGATAGCCGATATTGATGTCTGTCAGAACGTGTGTGATCTGATTCTCCTCCGCAAAATCATGCGCGTAAGAATCCGAGGTGCAGTAGATGACCAGATCATCACAGCCGTCAAAAGCGGTCGGATCGATATCAGTGACAGAATCCGGAATCGTGATCTCGGTCAATGCCGTATTCGCGAAAGCGTATTTCTCGATCTTAATTAATGAGTTCGGCAACTCAACATGGCTCAGAGAGGTGCAATTGTAGAAGCACTGGTCGGCGATGACCGTCACCAGATTGTTGCGATAGATTACACTCTCGAGTGAGGAACAGCCCTGAAACGCAGAGGTGCCGATCTCATTGATCCTGCCGGTAAAGTAGACCGTACCGGACAGGTTAGTGCAGTTCTCAAACGCGTAGTAGCCGATCCGCTCCAGCAAAGTCGCCTTAGAGAAACTCAGGCTCTGACTATTGACGTCACCTAAAAAAGCAGAGTCAACGATATTGGTGATATAATGCTCGTTGAACTCTTTCGGGATCACCAGATCAGCGTCATCTGTTTCTCTGCCGTATAAATCAGCCTTGGAGCTTGCGGTATAAGCGTAAAGAAAACCATTTTGCTTAAAAATAGTCGCCGCATTATAGCCCATACAGACAACCGTACTGAGCAGGACAAGCACGATCATGACAGCACATATCTTATGTAATTTCTTCATAAAATCACCTTTAAGAATCAGGGTACAAGCGCAACGCACCTGTACCCCTTTTGTTGTTCATTTACGGTAATTCTTCCTCGATATCCTCATCGTCGGGAGGAATTATATAACCGCTGGATGTCGAATGCTCACCCTCGCTGATGGTCAAAACATCAGCAGATAAAGTGAATTTGACGATCTCTAATTCAGGAGATTCATATTTTCTTTGCATAGATACATACCTCCTTAGTTACCGGATGTGGTAGATTTAGGCGCTTCATAGGTAGCAGTTGCTTCATCATACATGGTGAAGTATGCCGGAGCGTCAGCAAGTTTGATCTGAGTATCACCATTTTGATCCGTATACTTGATGTAAGTATAAGCTCTGTATACATAGTTCTTATAAGTGTACTTCGCAGCGGATGTCTGTTTCTCCATATTCCAGCCAGCACCGTTGTAGAACGCGTCATAGAACTTGATACGGTTCTTGTTATCAAGAGAACCCTTGTCAACTACCTGCTTATAGAACTTTTTGCCGTTCAGAGTTACAGTAACCTGACCGTCGGTAGCAGTACGATTTGCAGCTTCAGTAACATTAGTTTCATCTTTATCTAACGAAGTGTAATGAGAGATATCGGTATCCTTCGAACCGTCCTGATTAATGCCGAGCTCCTGAACTCGTTCAACAACTACGCCAAGCTCTACGATATCTGCGCTGTCTGCATCATTATTATAGATCTCAGCGCCTTTGAAGTTATAGTTGAGAATAAAGTCGTTATACAGGAGATCCGCAGCTGTGGAAGTAGCTTCCTTGGGAGAATTCGCTTTTGTATTCCACTGGTTACGAGAGGTCTCCAGGTAGCTGATACCGGAATAGATACCGCTCTTGGTGATATCAACAGGTGAAACATCGTAAATCGGTGTTATGGTGTAGTTATCGAGAGCAACGAAGTTGAAGCCCTGGAAGTAACATCTTGCCACCTCGGGATCATTCTCACCGTCTGCAGAGGTGCTCTTGACACTCCAATACTGGAAGTACTTGGTGGTTCCACTATCTTTGATCGTAGCGGGAGCAGCGATCCAATTCTTCTTCTCTTCTTCTGTATAGATACCGTTCTCGCCATCATTGAGCAATGTCGGGATGGTGTCGAAGGTGACTGCGTTATCGCCAGTTAATGCGAAGTTGGTTGTCGTATCAGCTGTACCGATGTTACCGCCGGTTGCGATACCATCGGTATGAGCGTAAGGCAGTTTGAAGGTGACGTCACGTTTGTCGTCATTCACCTGATCCGCAAGAATAACATTAACCAATGTGTATTCATGATCCTGAACATTGAAAGCATATCCGGTTTCAACGATTTTCCAAGTGATCGTTTCCTCAAAGTTACTGACATGAGGAGCAATCGTTTGAATGAAAGCAGGCATCAAGCGTCTTTCGTGGCGATCCTGACCGACATCAAAGACTTTAACATAGTTTTCATTTGCTGCCTGAGCAGAAGTCAAATACCCCTGTCTGTAATAACCTTTTGTTTCACCAAATCTATCTTTGTACTCAAACTTAAGATCATAGTGGAAGGTTACTGCAGCAAAGTACGAATGATAGATGATGTTCTTGACGCTCTGGGTTGTACCGTTGCTGAACAGATCGCCTACGGTGAAGGAATCAAGAACGATCGTATTTGTCTTATCTACAGTAGTAGTAGAAGGATTCTTATAGAACTTCGCTTCCTGACCGCTCGGGTTCGCCAGTACGGTAGTACCGAGATCATCATTACCGGTAGCGGAAGCCTCGAGGGTTACCTCGATGGTGTAATCGCTGTTGTCGGACTTGATGATCTTATCGTCGAGGGTGACATCACTGGTAGAGAGATCATAGGTTCTGACGGTTTCGCCATCACCGTTCTTGACGACTACGCCGATCTTCGCGGTACCCTCGCCCTGATAATTCGTGCCGCTGATGGTGCCCTTATCGGCAGAGTGCGAGAGGATCAGCTGACCGGTGGTTACCTGCATGAACTTCGCGACGAAGGTGTAGGAACCGGAGCGCTCGGTATGGGACGCGTTATCGGATGTGATCTTGGTGCCGTCTTCCATGTACCAGCCAACAAACTTGTAGTCACCGTTGGTGGTCTTTGCCTCAAAGTCAAAGGTCTTATCCGGGTCGATGGTGGTGGAGTAGGTCATCTGACCCTCTACGCCGTCATTAGTGAAGTATGCGGAGAGACCGTTTTTCGGCGTCTTTTCGTTATCGACCCATGTTGTTCCATTATCATCGGAATACTGGATCTTGATCTTTGAGGTGATGTTTTCACCGTTCTTGGAGTAGAGCCAGCGACCGTCGTTACGGGTAGCGCCGCCGGTACCGGTGTAATACATTCCCTGACCCTGCTGCGCGTCAGCCGCCTCATAAGAGATCATGACGGGATGACCCGCGTATTTCTTCAATTCGGTATACATCGCTTTCCAGTCTGTGACATTATGACTTGCGTCAGCAGAGGGATAGGTCGTCGTGTTGAAGCTGGTGGTATCATCGTTATTCAGTACGAGTACCTCAGGCGGGATGGAGCTCTTATTTCCTACTGTTACCTTCTTATAGGTAGAGGAAAGACTCGTAGGTGTATTAGGAGCATATACTCTCCATTCAGTCGCGTAGTAACCAGCGATGTTCTCTACACCGGAGACATTATCATTGACGCCGCCGATAGAAACAACATAGATCGGAGTGGTCTGTTCGGGATCTGCAGCCGTGCCGGAGAGCGGGTTGCCGAAGAGGTCGACGTTTTTGCCGTGGAAGTTGGTCAGCATCTCAAAGCCGTTACCGTTGGTGCCGTAAGCAGAGGTTAAAGTCGAAGCAGCAATATTGGTTGATGTATTATCATTGACCAAGTTATGCTTCTTTGTTCTGTATTTGAAGTCGAATACGATGTTATCGACAGGTTTCTTCTCATTGAAGATCTTGTAGAAATCACCGTAGTCGTAGGTCTGTACATGGTCTGCGGATGTGCTGTTGTCGCCGTAGCCCATGATGGATTTGTGGACAGAATCCCAGTAACCGTTACTCATGGTTACGCCGGATACGGTCGTGTTTGAAGATGTGGTATTTACCCATGTTGTACTCTTCTGCGGAATCTGCATCTGGTACTGACCCTTGTAGTAGACCATCGGCTGACCCGGATATGCGCCGAACGCATTGCTATCGCCGCCGAGCTTGCCGTAATAGGGATAGGTATAGAGCGTGTCGCCCCAGCCGGGCTTACCTGTGCCGACTGCCTTCAGCTCATCGGTGAAGCCGGTGACACGATAGGTGACGATCGGGTTAGCGGTCGTATCCTTGAGGTAATAGATCGGGGTGATCTCGAACTTGGTGATCTCGGTATCCTCGGGAATCTTGTAGGTCAGGGTATACAGACCGTTCGCGTTCCACTCGAGCAGCTCACTGACCTCGCCGTTGACGCAGAAGCCGCGGACATAATACTTCGCCTTAAGAGCATCCGCGTTAGAGAGAGTACCGGAATCGGTCGCGCCGATCTGAGTCTTGATGACGATGGTGTCACCCTTCGCAGCCTTATATGTTTCATAGGTCTGGTTGGTGATTGAACCGCTGTGCTTTGTGCCTACGGTAGAAGTACCGTTAGCGGCATAGATCTTAGTGTCGGCGATGTTCGCGTAGGTAGCGCCGAATGTCTCACCACGGATCGCGCCGTCCTTTGCGTAGACAGTGACGTTCTCGTCATCGCCCGCGAGAGGATCTTTAGACCAGATAACGACAGGATCGGTACCGATGGTCTTGGTCACACCGTTAATGGTGTAAGTCTTACCGGGATAAAGAACATTGACATAATAGTCGCCTTTATCTGAGTCGGTTAATCGCGGTTTAGCATAGTTTTTGTTATTAGTACCATGTCGGTAGAAGCCTGTTGTTCCAAAGATGGATTTACCGTTATTATCAGTCGAATAAATAGTTGATACATCATTGTTGGAACCGTAGAAATACTCGGTACCGGTAGAATAACCTGCGCTGGGATAAGTACAATCATATGACTGCCAGTCATGAATTTCTGTACCATTATCATTATGATGTGTACTTAACAGATAGTAGCCGCCCTTAGACAGATCGGTTACATCTGTGGTTTTATGTGCAGAATAACTTGCATTATTGAATACTACACCTGTGGGTGAAGAACTGGTAGGAATCTCAACCCTGTATACGTTCTGACCGTAGTCGTTGGTAGTGTACTTTGTCATTTTGTAACCGGGAAAAGCTTTACCTGCATCGCCGCTGCCGTTATAGAAATATGCATACTGGTGATTTTCATCTGTTGACCAACCACCTTCAGCTGAGGCGGTGAAGTAAATATATCTTGTACCGGAGGACGCAGCGCCATTCGATACGGTCATCAGCTGATCGGAGTCGGTTCTGCCCTCTACATGGTAGTAAGAGAACTTCTCGCCGCTTACCATAGACTCGGTCATCTGCTTGCTGTGATAACCGGAGACCGCATTGCCGCTTGTATCATAACCGTTGTAATACCAAGTGGATTCACCAGAGTAGGTGTCGAAGGTCGCGTTGATGGTGACGTCAGAAGTGTACGCCATGGGCATATTAATAGTAGAAGCAGCACCGACAGGAACGATATCGGGCATAGCCGCAATTACAGCATCATTTAAATCAGCGCCCGTAGCAGCAACGCTGAACTGCGTTTTCAGCGGATTCAAAAAGACAGCTTCAAGCGCGCCTGTACCAACGGAAGTTGGAGCTTTAGTATTGACCCATTCTTCAGAACTAGGGTTATACGTATAAATCGCACCGTTCGCATAGTTAGCGGTCAGGGATTTAAGTGTACCTGCAAGAGGAGTAACAGTGATTTTTACCACTTCACCCTCATGTGCGCTTGTTTTATCAACGCTGACCGTACCGCGCGATGACTTGTTGGTGACCGGCTTGATAGTAGCGTTCTTCGCAACCGTCGCAGAGATCGATGTTGTAGAAGAAGTAACGGTGAACTGACCATTTGTAAGTGTGGGTGTATTTCCGGTGACATAGTAGCCGGAAGCAGGAGCAACCGTTACTGTAACACTTGCGCCGACAGGTACCCCGGTCAAGCTCTGACCATTGGTCTTTGTCTGATTATTCCACTTTGCAGTAATGGTAGCGTTATCGACATTTGCTACACTGATGTCTACCTTCGCCGGCTCATTCTGCTTGAAGAGAGCGTAGTAGGTGCCATTAGCGGAAGGAATGAATGTGTAGCTTGCGTTAGAGCTAACCTTATTAGCAGAGGTAAATGTAGTTGCCTTGTACCAACCATCAAAGGTATAACCGCTTGCAGGAGTTGCCTTTAAGGTGGTAGAACTTCCCTTTTCAACATTGGTAGAAGCAGGGCTGACAGTACCACCGGTGGTAGAAGCGGTAGCAGTTTTGTATGTGCCTGTAGCAACATCGTAAGTCTGAGTATATGCAGAAGCAGCGATCGCCCAAGTGTTCTGAGTGACCCAGACTTTGGGACTAGTTCCGGACTGATCTACATAAACTACAAAAGTGCCGTTACCGGTTACATACATAGCGTAAGTCTGGTTGTCCACGCTTGCTGTAACCGCAGTGCCAGATGTATTATGTGTAGACATATCCGTACTTGAAGAACTGCTATTCGTGTAGCTCGCAGCACCTGTACCTTTATGTACACGGAAGTAATGCTTATCGGTAGCGCTACCACCGGTAACAGTAATGGTTCTGTAGAAAACGTTCTTCGAATCATAGGTGTTAACAGGATAATTTTTGTTTATAATCCAAGAATTAGTGGATGCTACCAAATCACCCATCAAATACCAAGCAGGAGTGCTTACTGTAAGGGTAACTGTATCGGAATCAGCAGAATCAGCATAGTAATCGCTGTCCTTAGAAACAGCCTTGACCTTGTAGGTGCCGGCAGCACTGACTGTAGTGGTGCCGTTAGTGAAAGTGTTGCTTTGAGCAGTAGATGATTTGTACAGCTTCAAAGTATACTTGCTGCTGTCAAAGGAACTTGAATTAGTGACAGTGATCGTAGCAGTGCCACCGCTCGCAATATCAGTCTTGTCGATAGTGATAGTAGGCTTATCTACAGTTTGCTTATTCACTGTTAGAGTAGCACCGCTGGATTTAGCAGATTCACTATGAGTAGTTGTATTGGAAGGAACAGCTACTACATAATAAGTATCCGCATTACTGTATTTTGCCGCAACATCATAAGAAGTACCTGTTACGGTAGCAAGAGCAGTAGTAGATGTACCCTTATAAATCTTATAAGATCCGGCTCCTGATACTGCAGACCAAGATAAGGTAGACTTACCGGTAGGGGAAGCAGTAACAGTAGCGGAAGAGAACTTCACATTTGTCGGAGCCGCAAGGGGGGTACTGGCTGATGTTACTGTGATATCCTTTGTTGCAGTAGCAGTCTTTGTAATACCGGTGAAGCCCTTTGCGTTATAGGTTACGGTAGCGGTAACGGTATATGTACCGGCTTTTGTAGCGGTAAAGACACCATCCGATGTAACAGAACCACCGGAACCGGGATTTGTTGTAACGCTATAGGAAGTACTATTGATATCATTATATGCGGAGTTAGTAGAAAGCGAGGGAGTAAGAGTAGAAGACTCCGCAGTTGTCATGCTGGTCTTAGAAGCGGCCAGAGAGGCGGTGGAAGTTTCTTGACGAGTACTCCAAGTCAATGAGGTACTACCCTCGCTGAACGAAGAAATATAGTTTTTACCAGCAGTAAATGTACAGTCTCCTGTCTTGTTCCACCAATCACCTCTGTAAACAATTATACTTGTATATGTGCCGGAAGGAATTTCAAATTTATAGATATTACCACTTACTTTTGTACCAGTAATATCCTTCACGCCACCAGTGCCACCCCAAATATGGATGTTTTGAGCGGCACTATCATTTTGCCACCAACTAACAGCACCTGAATTCAAGAAAAGAATCATAGAACCATCAGATGTGATGGTTGCACCCGTCCCCGCCAAATCCGCGTTAGCGGCGGTGCCGGCAATATCGAGACCTTTCTTTGCGGCGGTCGAGATCGACTGATCGCCCGTAGAAACGTCAACTACAGCCGCGATCACGGTACTGACGGATCCGAGAACCATCAGTATCGCCAGCAGAAGTGCAACTGAAGTTTTGAGGATAAACGAACATTTAGTTTTCATAAGGTTTCCTCCTTTTGTTACGTTGTGTAACCTGTAGTAATGAAGAACTAAGAAATAAGAAAGAAGAAATAACAATGCGGAAAGCAAGGTTAAAATCTTTTGTGCATGTGATGCGGACGGGAATAAGGAAAAGCGGTTTACACCTCATCCGACCGATTTGCCGAAAGCAAATCGCCCACCTTTCCCTCGAGGGGAAGGCTTATTCCGTTTGTCAAATGTCGGTGGGAACTGACCATAAGGCTCGGATCAGGAGGATTGAAAAATGAATCTCGCTTGATATAATCAAGCTCGGTCAATTGGTACAATTCATCCGTCAGCTTACGCTGACACCTTCCTTTCCCAAAGGAAGGCTAATACCTGATTCTGTTAAATTTACCGCTTTTGTGCAGAATGCACAAATTTTGGTAGTTAAGCCTTCTCGCCGGACATCGCCTCACGCTGCACGCTGAGTCCTTCCACTCAGGGTACCGTAACAGCTTAAAATGTACTTGCCTGTGTGAAAAAACAGGCTGAAATCCTTGGATTTACGCTGTTTTTCACCGATTTCACGATTCCTTTATGCAGCACTATTCAGCATATATGCCGCATACAGATGAATACGTGATTTTTCGTGATAATGGACGAATGGATAATTATGCTTTTGTGCAAGGTGTACAAAATGACGATTTTATGTAGGTCATTACAGGCCTATGAGAAGGCGTCAATTTTGTGTGAAAATGCTACAAAAAGGCAGACTTACCCTTATCCTCCTATTATTGATACTAGCATTATAGCAAATCGAAGTTAAATAGTCAATAAATTGTTACACGATTTTCAATTTAAATTTACTTTTTGTGCAAATCGTACAGATAATTGTGGAGTGATTCGTGTAATACAACAACATGTGGTGGTTTTCCCTATTGAGAATGCGTTTTTTCTGTATTGCAAAACCGCTCCGATCGGGAGCGGTTTATCAGAGGATATCCTGCCATTCGCGGCGGTTATAGAGGACGCGCATTACATTAACTGTAGTTGTGCTGTCGTCAACTTTATAGAATATAGCATAATTCTTAATATATGTAACGCGATAGCCTTTTGAATAGTACGGCTCGTCATTCAACAGTTTATTTCTCTTCGGTAATTCCCGTAGATCAAATATCTTGTCAAAAATTGCTATTAACATTTTTTTCGCTAAATTGGGTTCCTGAAAATCGTTAGCGATATAGTCTTTGATGGATATAATATCCAATCGAGCCGCCTCTTGAATGTACACCTTATACATTGAAGCCATACTCTTTCTCTATCTCAGCGAAAACCTCTTCAGCTGGTCTACCCGGGGTTTTCTTCATCATTTCTTCTGCTTCATCCAGTAATCGGTAGAGCTCCGCCTTGGGGCCGGAAAGGCGCTCGTAGTCGTCGTTGGAGAGCACAACAAGATCACCCGCGCCATTCTTTGTGATATAGACAGGCTCGCCTGTTCTGTGGCAGAACTCGGAGATCTCGTTATAATGATTGCGTAAATCGGAGCTGGGTCTGATCATAGCCATAAAAGCACCTCATATCTATATTATATCGTTATTATATCAAAATATTGATATGCTGTCAAGAAAATAAAGCTCCCTGCGTGAGGGAGCTTTGATAAATGTTTGCTATATTTTTAGCAGTTATCGCAGTAGCTTTCAACCAATCAGCGTTCGTGTGCGATGCACACTCCGCTTCTTGGGAAAGCCTTGCGTGGGAGTTGTACGCCAAATCACAGATTTGGACAACTCCTCATCAGTCCGAAGTATAAGGTAAAAGAGCCAGCTGGCGCGCGCGCTTGATAGCGGTGGTCAGGTCGCGCTGATGCGCGGCGCAGGTACCGGTGACGCGGCGGGGCAGGATCTTAGCGCGCTCGGACATATAGCGGCGCAGGCGAGAGATATCTTTGTAATCGATATGCTCAACCTTATCTACACAGAAGCCGCATACCTTACGGCGGCGTCTGTTACCCATAGGTCTATCAGCCATGTTGGGTTCTCCTTTCGTGAATTAGAGATATATGGTGACTCGGCATTGCCTCGAACAATATGATACAATCCCTCCGTCACCTTCGGTGACAGCTCCCTTTACCAAAGGGAGCCTAAGATCAAAACGGTAAGTCGTCATCCAAGGGCATTGCCTGGAAATCGTCGGCGGAGCCTGCGGAATACGCGGCAGGCTGATGCGGCGCTGCGGGAGCCTCGGGCATTACCTGAGAGCCACCGTACGTATTGGCACGGGGAGCCTGTGAATAACCGCCGCCATAGGTGCCTGCGGAGGTATCACGGCGCTCACCGGTGAAGCTGACGTTATCAGCAACGACCTCGATCGCGGTGCGGTTCTGTCCGTCCTTCGTCTGATAATTACGGGACTGGAGCTGGCCGTC
>OCVV011347246.1_pt1 | contig 33594 bp, 29 predicted proteins | sample 1539721 | NCBI WGS metagenome assembly OCVV01 (sample SAMN02144230, study PRJEB22623) | gut metagenome | biome: sheep rumen | host: Ovis aries | place: New Zealand | reverse complement strand
GTGCGTTCTCCGGTAAAAAGGTGCAGTCAGGTAGGCGTTCATGCCGGAAATAATTCGCCAGAACCTCCGCTCTCAATTCGCCGCCCGACAATTTATCTACAGCGCGTGCCATGTTTCAGTTCAACAGGCACGCGCAGATTAATCTCTTGATATTCATAAATATTATAAATATTCGATAACAAGAAATTGACAGACCTACGGTAGGTTGCTGTTTTTTGTGCTTTGGGGTAAGATGGAGGCAGTGAAATGGGTGTTGATACCTGAAGCATCGCGTCAGGATCTGACTGATTTTAATGAAATTGCATTTCTGAGAAGGGATGCCTTATATAAAAGATATGTCGACAGTATTTTCCAGATTAGCGTTTCTGCAAACAGGCAGTTGTATGACCAGATGACCAGGGAGGACAAGAAAATGTGTGAAGCCCTAAAGGATTTACTCAAAGAAGATTTTGCAGACGTCGAGGCAAGAGGAGAGGAAAGAGGAAAAGCAATAGGTGAAGCTCAGGGTGAAATAAAAGGGATGATCAAGCTTTATCATGAAGAGATGGGCTTGGCCCCTCAGGAGATCATTATTAAGATCATGCATCGCTTCTTCCTTGATGAGGAGACTGCAAGGAATTTTGTTGAAAGTACACTTGGGTTACAACCGGCATGAAACGAGAAATAGGGACGGTCCTTTTGTTTCTGTCCCCCTGACTCATCAATCAGGGATAATTAAAGCTGGATCCGATGAAAAGACAGGACTATGCTTCCAGGATAAAGTGATAACGGAAAGAGGAGTCTCCTGGCATTACGGGTGTTGCCTTAAAAACCCGGATTTGGAAAATGAAGATTGCAGCCATAACCTTCAGGCTCTATGCCCCCTGGGTTCACAGCTTGAAAGAAAAACGAAGTATTGTAAAGAGCCTCATCGCAAAGCTCCAGAACCGGTATCATGTGTCGGCAGCGGAGATTGATGAGCAGGATACACATCAAATCATTGTGATCGGCGTCGCGGCCATTGTTCCTCATAATGCCATGGCGGACAGCCTGATGGAGGATATTTCTCTTTTTGTGGAAGAGAATACAGATGCCGAAATCATTGATGAAGAGAGGGAAATACGATAAGCAATCAGAAGGTCACAGTGATGCAGGTTCCCTTTCCGGGTTCGCTGTCAACGGTGATGACTGCGTCATGGATTTCCGCAATATGTTTTACAATCGCAAGTCCAAGGCCGGTTCCGCCTGTTTCGCGGGACCGGCTTTTGTCGATCCTGTAGAATCGTTCAAAGATCCGCTCCTGCTGGTTTTTGGGGATGCCGATGCCGGTGTCCTGTACTAAGAGGAAAGGGTGGTCATCCTTCTGACCGGTCCGGACCAGGATGGATCCGTTTTCACGGTTGTACTGGATGGCATTCTGGATGAGGTTCTCAATGAGTTCTTTCAGAAGGTCCCGGTCTCCGGAGAGCACGGCGGAATCTCCTTTACAGGTAAGGGACAGGTTGTGGGAGCGGGCGCTGACAGAGAGATTTCTGCAGCATTCCTCTGCCAGGAGTCTCAGATCCAGGGTTGTGAATTTCCTGGGAAGTTCCTTGTGGTCGAGCTCCGACAAGCGGATGATATCGTTGATCAGAGAGAGAAGACGGTCTGAATTATGACGAATCTGTTCGGCCACATGGGGCACCTGATCCGGAGCTACCATATTATTTTCGAGAAGTTCCGCATAGCCGGAGATCGCGGTCAGAGGAGTTTTGAGCTCATGAGATACATTGGCAGTGAAATCCTGACGCATGGAAGCCGCCTCCAGGATATTTTCATGCTGGGAGCGGATTTTGTCTGCAAAGGGCTGCAGTTCCCGATAGACCGGTTTCTCTATGGGGCTGTCCAGACGTTCTGCCATCTCGTCCAGAGGCCTCAGGAGCTGGATCGTCAGGAAATGTCCGAGAAGGATGCAGATTACCAGGAAGATCGCGCTGATAGAGAATACTACAGGGAGTGACTGGACAAAAACACTGGAAATGGAGCTGGCCTCCGTCGAGGTGCGAAGAACAGTCCCGTCGTCCAATAGAAGTGCGTAATAGAAGGTGTTCAGTTTAAAGGTATCTGAACGGCGTACGCTTTCTCCGGATCCCTTTTGGATGGCTTCCCGGATTTCGGGCCGGTCCAGATGGTTTGGCAGGCCGGAGACGTCAGCGCCGTTATCATAGAGGACAGTGCCGTCGGCGGAAATCCAGGTGATTCTGGGATTGTCGTGCCTGAGCTGCCTGAGGGCGGAGCTTTCAACATATGCATTGACGTCTTCGGTACCGGCATAGGCGGACTGGAAGACGCCTGTATCGGACAGAAGACGCGTGTATAAAGCCAGGTCCTTTTTTACCTGGCTTTGGAAGAGATTATAGTATAAAAATGTGACGCCGATGGTGGCAGAGAGGACTGCTACCAGGGCAATCAGAGTAAGTCGAAGATTGATCTTCTGTTTCATGAGATCACATACCCCACATTTCTGACGGTCCCGATCTGTCTGCCGCAGGAGCCCAGCTTCTGCCGCAGAGTTTTGATATGCATATCTACGGTGCGTGTTTCTCCCTCGTAATCGGTATCCCAGACGGCCTGCATGATCGCATCGCGGGACAGGACGACTTTGGGGTTGATCATCAGAAAACGGAGCAGTTCAAATTCTTTAAAGGTGAGTTCCACCTGATTATCTCCGGCATAGACCAGGTAACGCTCCTGATCCAGACGGATATCTCCGACACTGAGAACCTTGGGAGCACTGTCCGCGGCGCGCCGCAGCAGTGCCCGTACCCTGGAGAGTAGTTCCATGATGGAGAAGGGCTTTCGAATATAATCGTCCGCACCGCTGTCCAGGCTTTTGACAAGATCCATCTCCGTAGTCCTGGCGGTCACTATGATTACAGGAATCTTGGCAGTCAGGGGATTTTTTCTGAGTTTCCGTATGATTTCATAGCCGTCCTGATCAGGGAGCATGATATCCAGGATCACCAGATCCGGGAGAATTTCCTCCATCTGATGAAAAAAAGATTCGGCGCAGTCAAAAGCCGCAACAGTATAATTGCTGTTTTTCAGGGCAATTGATTCAATTTCCCGAATATTGAGATCGTCTTCTACGATATAGATAAGTGCCATACAAAATCCTATTATTTATTGCTTCGCAGCAGAAAACGGTGTGGTGTAGTCTATGTGCAGTGCTGCAAGTACTGCAAATATTGCAAAAACAGGCAGGTTGACGAAACTTTTTCTCTAAACAGCCGGCCTTCTATGGTCCTATATGGGATTTACGGCAGGTTTGTCAGAGAGAGAGCTGTGGGGATCAGTATGCTCGAAGAGCGCGAAGGCGATATTGATCGCGTGGTCGGAGCAGCGTTCAAGGTCGTTGACCATATCTGTAAAGAGGACACCGCCGACAGGATCGCATTCGTCATTCATAAGGCGCTGAATGTGATTGTTAATGAAGTCGGTCTGCAGATCATCCACCTTCTGCTCCAGCGTTTCTGCTTCCGGCAGTGAGCGAAAATCTTCCTGCTCAAAGATCCGGAGTGAATAATCAATGGACTTGAGAGAGGCCTCTGTGAGTGCCTGCAGTTCCTCCCGTGCTGTATCGGACAGGGCGGCTTTTCTTGCCTTGAACTCACCTTCGTACTCCGCAATGTTTTCTGCGTAATCCGATATCCGTTCCATATCCGATGCCACCAGCATGAGCTGGGAGAGCTTGCTGACTTCCTGGGGAGCGTAGTCTCTGGAGCGGAAGGAGATCAGACATTCCTGGATCTTGTCTGTCAGAATGTCGATGGTGTCTTCTGTCTCAAAAACATTTTCCGCCAGATGATCATCCAGGGAAAAGAAGCACTCCGCTGCCTTCTCCAGGCAGTTCCGGGCCAGTTTGCCCATTCTGACAAGCTCCAGCTTGGCCTGCTGAATTGCCACGGAAGAAGGCAGATCCGCAGTCTGTACAAGATAGCGGAGCTTTCTGTCCTCGATGGAACGGCTTTCTTCCGGGAGGACAGGGACCACTTTTTTGGAAAGCGCGACGATCTGATCGGCGAAGGGAACTTCCAGAAGGACAGCCAGGATGGCGAAAATCGTGTGCGTGTTTGCCACCTGATGGGCGATGTCTCCGGGTGTCAGGCTCTGGATCAGGTCCGTGAGCGGGAACACAGTGATCAGGATCAGCATCAGGGCTGCACGGATCAGGTTGAACAGCAGGTTCAGCACGGCGGTACGCTTGCCGTTCCTGTTGGTAGTCAGGGAGGCCAGCAGGTTGGGGGTGACAGAACCGATCGCGGCGCCGATCACCAGATACACAGTCATATCATAGCTAATAAGCCCCTGAATTGCAAAGGTCTGAAAAATGACGACGGAGGAAGAGGAGCTCTGCAGCAGCGCGGTGAACGCTACACCGAATAAGACTGCGATCGCCGGATTTTCCAGTGTCGACAGGAATGAAATAAAGGGCGCGCTCTCGGAGAGCGGCGCTATGGCGGATTTGATAACGGAAATACCGAAAAAGAGCATTCCGAATCCGAGGATAATGGAACCAATGTGCTTTGTCGTGTTGTTTTTTACAAAAATATAGAGGATGGCGCCAATAAACAGGATGAAAGGCGCATAGGCACTCAGATTGAAAGCCGTGATCTGGGCCGTGACAGTGGTACCGATATTGGCACCCATGATTACGCCGATGGCCTGGGCCAGAGTCATCAGTCCGGAATTGACGAAACTGATTACCATCATATCCGTAGCGGAGGAGCTCTGGACCAGAAGAGTGACGAGAACGCCGACCACAACGGCGACGAAGCGGTTTGCGGTTGCCCGCTCCAGTATAGAGCGGAGTTTATTGCCTGCGGCCTGCTTGAGACCGGAGGACATCATGCTCATACCATAGAGAAAAAGCCCCACACCGCCAAGTAATGAAAAAAAACCGTAGAGGGTCATAAAATGTCTCCTTATGTTTAGTTCCTTAACATAATTCCTAATTAACTTAATTCCTTACTAACTTAATTCCCTACTGCGCAGAGACCCATAGCTGAGTCCCGGACTATCAGGACTGGCGGTATGATAGCATAGCCTTGTAAAAGCAATAAGGCGCGCTTTGTAAAAAGCATGTAAAAACAAGGGCTGGTTACTTCCCGTACGGATTAATTATACAGGAGGCTTTGACGGCCTCCTGTTTTTTCGATAATTGATATTTGTGATATGACCAGAAAAGTGTTTTTCAAATAATCGCATTCCTCTCACGGCATGATTAAAGATGAGATTTTATTTATTAAAGGAGATGCATTCATAATTAACCTTTCAGCAATTATGATGAGTACGGAGTAAAGATATGATTGTTCCGGATTCACTCACATGATTGTTGGAAGGAGACCAGCCATGAAAACACAAGGATGCACGAAAAAAAGGAACCCCGCAAGATCGTCAGGTATTTGCGGCATCATACGACTGGAAGCGATGCACTTTTCCATGATGCTTGTGATGCTCGTTATTTTAATTTGTGTTTCCGGCAGGAGAGTCTGCGCGGAGAATCAGGAAAGTGTAAAGCTTGTGCCGGAGGACGGAGTCTCGTACAATGAAGAGCGCTGCAGAGATGTTCTGCAGAAGATCTTCGAGGGAAATACAGAAGACCTGTCAATCAGTGTTATATCGGGTGACGAATGTTTCGATATTGCCCGCGAGAGTATTACACTCTATGAGGACGGGGATTTTTTATTTGCTGTCATTGATCCGTCCGGAGGAATGCAGAAAATAGTAGGGACCCGGGCCTATTCCCTGGACGGTGGAAGGGTCTGGCATGTGGGGGATTTTCATGCAAGATCCGGTCTGGGGGACATGTATATCCTGGATCGAAAGATTCTCATGGTTGACGGCATACATGGGGTGGGTTCAACCGGCACATACACCTTTCCGCGGATCTCTTTTGACTATGGAAAAACTTATTCTTTGAACATTGCCTGCGGCAATGTGGAGAAGATTACCGCACTTCCTTTTATTCAACAGGATTACAACGCCTACTGCTACCCCAGGGTGAGAAGCATTGACAGGAAGCAGAATCGGATGGAGATTTCCTACTTTATGAAAAGCTTCCCTGCACACGAAGAAGCAGAAACAGAATTCTACAGGCAGTCAGTCAGTCTGTCGGATTTTGCAGTCCTGGAGGAGACGGATCTTTACGGGCTCAACCCGATTGCAGAATGATAGCAGTGCCTCACATAACACAGGATCTGGCGCTGCCCTGATCCCGGTCCATGTCTCCCTTTACGTATCGGGTGCTGAAGGCCATATTGATTTCCCGCAGTTCCTTTTCACCGCGGATATAGGCGTCGTACATTTCGGCAACTCTGGCGGCACATCCGTCACAGGCCCCCTCCAGGTTGCCCAGCGACTCCTCAACGATCCTGCGGCGCTCGTCTTCGGTTGTATCTTTGATCAGATAGGACATGTTTTCCTCCTTTATTCGGTCATGATCACAATCCCATCGGTATTTGTTTCGATAAAATGAACATGATTTATTTTAATATTGGTAAAATTCGTTCCTTTGACATCACAGATATCCAGTGTAGTAGAATCAATCGTGTTTTTGATCAACGATGAAGTCGACAGATCGCAGTTTTTAAAGGTCAGATTCCTGCCTGTACAGAGCAAAATTGTACAGATTTATGCAGCTTGTTCCCGATCGTCAAACTTGTACGCAAACACCTTCCAGCTGACCGCTACGTTCATAAGGCTTTCCCTCGCAGAAACAACTGTTCTAACAGCCCGAATACCCGCTTCTCAAATACTCAAATACCGTGAACTGCAATAGCAGACGCAGCTGCAGGTCCCGATCGCAGTTTTTTCTATTTTGATTCTGGAATTCTCAAATACTCGATACTTAAATACTCGAAAACGTGATTATAAAAAGATTGTATTATATGCTAAAACTGTGGTCAAGCATCAGGCACAAGGGGCGGAATTTCCCGGAACTTTGCATATTATTTGCATATCATCAGCATATTAAATGTATATATGCTGTAAACTCTAAACGTTATAAACCAAAGCGGACATCAGGATTTTTTCCGCGAGAAGGTAAATGTCTGCAGAAACTGCCTTGCCCGCTCCGTTTTGGGATGATCAAAAAATTCCTCCGGCGGGCCTTCCTCGCAGATGCCTCCGTCGTTGAGGAAGATCACCCGGTCCGCGATGGCCCTGGCAAACTGCATTTCGTGGGTCACGATCAGCATGGTCTTTCCCTGGTTTGCCAGTTCCAGGATCACGTCCAGTACCTCTCGGACCATCTCGGGGTCCAGGGCGGCGGTCACTTCGTCAAAGAGCATGACCTCAGGGTGCATACAGAGTGCGCGGATGATCGCGACTCTCTGTTTCTGACCGCCGGAGAGCTGGCGGGGGAAGCTTTCCGCCTTGCTCTCCAGTCCGATACGGGCCAGGAGTGCCAGGGCTTCTTCCTTTACTTCCTCCCGTCTGCGTTTCTGGACTTTGGTCGGCGCCAGGAGAATGTTGTCCAGAACATTCAGATGCGGGAACAGTTCATAACTCTGGAAGACCATGCCGACCCGCTGCCTGAGTTCCGTTAGGTTTTTGCTGTTTTGTGAGATCCGTTCGCCGTGCAGCAGGATCTCTCCGCCCTGGATGTCCTCCAGGGCGTTCAGACATCGCAGGAAAGTGCTTTTGCCGCAGCCGCTTGGTCCGACGATCACGATCACTTCTCCCTCGTGTACGGTCAGGCTGATCCCGTCCAGGACAGTCAGGTCTGCAAAACGCTTGGTCAGGTGGTCAACGACAAGGAGCGGAGCACCTTTTTTTAATTCAGTCATTTCTTTTTCCGCCACTGGCTCACCTCCATCGTTTTTCCAAAAATCCGGCCAGCAGGCTGATCGGCCAGCAGGCAAAAAAATACAGGGCAAAAACTGTCAGATATACGCCGAAAGCAGCATTGGGGCTGCTCATCCGGTTTGCCTCGATGATCTGCTGTGAGACCTTGAGGACTTCCACCACGCCGATCATCAGCACCAGACTGGTCGTCTTGATCATGCGGGTGATCAGATTCATCGATAGCGGGATCAGACGGCGTACCGTCTGCGGCAGGACAATATAGCGGTAAGTCTGTCCCCCCGAAAGCCCCAGTGCCGCCGCGCTCTCGTACTGGTGCTGCGGGATGCTGATCAGGGCGCCGCGCACCAGGTCGCCCATCTCGGCTGCTCCCCAGAAAGAGAAGACGATCACGGCAGATGCCTCCCCGGAGAGATTCCAGCCGAAAATTCTGGTTGTACCGAAATAGACCAGAAAGAGCAGGACCATCTGGGGCATGATGCGGACGATCTCCAGATAACATCGCATCAGCGCCCGGCTGATGGGATTTTTCCAGGTCATCAACAGGCCCACGACAATGCCGAGAACAATACTGATCACCACGGAGAGAAGGCTGATCCTGAGCGCAACGCCCAGACCTCCCAGGAGGCGCGTCAGGTTTTTGCCTTTAAAGAGGACGTTAAGACCCAAATCCGGCATAGCGCATCCTCCTTTCTATGAAGCTTCCCAGCACGGATACCGGGAGCAGGATCAGGAGATAGAAGACGACCAGCAGGAACAGGCTCTCCGCTGTCTGATAGTAGAGTCCGATCAGGTCCTTTGCCGTAAACATCAGATCCATCAGGCTGATCGCCGAGAAGACGCTGGTCTCCTTGAGCAGGAAGATCACGTTGGCCATGAATGCGGGAAAGCTGATCGTGAGCGCCTGGGGAAAGATGACATAGCGCAGGATCTGCAGCCCGCTCAGTCCCAGGCTGGCAGCGCTTTCCGTCTGCACCCTGTCCACAGCTTCGATGCCGCTTCGGAAGGCCTCCGTCATATAGCTGCCTCCCAGGAAGGCCAGGCCCGCCACTCCGCAGGCATAGGGATTTGTCCGGATCCCGATCTTGGGCAGCCCGTAGTAAATAAAAAAGAGCTGGATGAGAAGAGGCGTATTGCGGCTGATCTCCACATAGACGGAAACGATCTGCCGTGCGACCGGCACCTTGAAATACTGGATCATGGTGCACACCATCCCGATCGCGATCGATGCGAGGATTCCCAGCACGCCGATCTGCAGGGTCAGCACTGCCGCCTTCTGATATAGAGGAAGATATTGATGAATAAAATCCCAATTCACGATATACACCTGTTGTTTCTCCCATGCAGGAGGAGGTCCTCCTTGACAGGGCCAATTTTTTTCTTGACAGGGCGCTTCTCTGGCTAAGCCCGTGGACTTTTTATCGACTAGTAAAAGACATTTGAACGAGAAAATCATATCTCTATTTACCTATTATGTCAATAGGTTTATAAAGGTAAAAAGCTTTCAGAAAGCTTTTGGGATTCAAATTGATGTTCTTTTATTCTGGTTTTCCCGGTTTTACCTGTTTTCCAGATTTGCCTGATTTGCCTGTTTTACCAGTTTTCCACGTTTGACCAGGTTTACCGTTATGGGGTGATCCCGGGCTTCTGGATCCGCAATGTCGCTTTGCTTTTTCTGGCATAGGTAACCCTGGACTCTCGGGGCTGAATTGTCGCTTTGCTTTTTCTGGCATAGGTGACCCTGGGCTCTCGGAACTGAAATGTCGCTTTGGGTTTTCGGGGCATGGGTGACCCAGGGCTCCGAGAACTGGAATGTCGCTTTGTCTTTTCTCGGGCACGAGTGATTCCAGGCACGGGGAACTAAAATGTCGCTTTGTCCTTTCCCGGACATGGGTGATTACGGGTACTGGGAACTGAAATATCGCTTTGGCTTTTCGGGGCATGGGTGATCCAGAACACCTGATTCAGAAATATCGCTTTACTTTTCCTGGCATAGGTTCCGGCATGGTGCAAAAGGCAAAAAAAGTGCGGGATGACAGCGGCTGCCGGCATCCCGCACCCTAAAAACCATATTTTAAGGGCATATTGATCAGCTGGACTCATTAAGCTGATGCAATATCCCCTCATTTGTGTTTTCAGAAGTTCAATTTAATTGACAGATGTTCGTTTTGATTATCAGATGTTCATTTAAATTTTTAATGTTCATCCGCGTTACAAATGCTTATTTGTATCTCCGGATATTTATATGCATCTAAGCAAATAATCAGGATTTTTCGTAGCTTCTTCCAGTTTATTTCCCAGCTTCTTCCGGATTATTTCCCTGCTTCTTTTTTTGTGTTGTTTGCAAATATAAAGATCAGGATGCTGAATGCCAGGCTGATGAAGGAAGAGTTCATATCAGCGAGGTCAACATGCTTTACAAAATCAAAAATGATACTGCCGGCTCCAAGTATTACAGACAGGAGGGAGAGCACCCACACGGGCATGATCTTTGCGGGATCCTTTGCCGCTGCCCTTTCAAGATATCCATAGAAGATTGTAAAAATGGACCCGGCTGCGATTGCGATGCCGATGATCAGCACTGTGCATGATCCGAAAGTAGAGGGCATCTCAGCGGCAAGTTCCGGATTATTCATTACAACTGCTCCGGCTGCTGTGATGAGAATACTCACGATCAGAGCAAGTGCGCCTACAAGATAATCAAGAATTCCTGCAACATCGAGAAACTGTCTACTGAATGTCATTTCCATTTTTTTATCCTCCGATTTATACGGCTTTTTAGTGATAATATGTATTCAAATTTGTGATAATTCTTAGCTGCTCTTATGTGATATTATTTAACTGTATTGAACTGTACCGGTTTCTGCTGTCCGGCTGTGTATGCCGGCCTGCAGAGGATTGATGTTTTTGTTTTTTGTTTTTCTATGACTGCAGTATAGCAGAGGAAAAGGCACACAAGTGTCACACCGGAGATAGGGGTGACAGCGCGGAAAAATGCATATTTAAGCTTATTAAAAATTCCGCGCGTGATCTCTTGGGAAAGGTTCTTTCTCCTTTTTGTGAAATAAGGAGTATAGGGAAGTTTTTTTTCATATTTTGCGGAGTAAGGAGTAGAGAGATGAGCATTTTGAAATTAAAACCGACCTGCAAGGATTATCTGTGGGGCGGCCACAGACTGGCAGAAGAGTACAACGTGGAGTTTGACGGAGAAGTCCTGGCAGAGGCGTGGGAACTTTCCTGTCATCCGGACGGGCCGTCAATGATCGTAAATGGTCCTTACGCAGGAAAATCTCTGAAGGAATATCTGGACGCAGAGGGTATGGAGGTTCTCGGCACCCACTGCAGAAGATTCCGTGAGTTTCCTATTCTGACAAAATTCATCGACGCCAAGGACAACCTGTCGATCCAGGTCCACCCCAGCAACGGGTTTGCCCTCCAGAACGAGGGGCAGTATGGCAAAACAGAGATGTGGTATGTTCTCGACGCTGAGGAGGGGGCTTTCCTTTACTATGGATTCAAGGAGGAGATCTCCCGCGAGGAGTTCGCCCGCAGGATCGAGGAGGATTCGCTTCTCGAGGTGCTCAACGCAGTGCCTGTCAGGAAGGGCGATGTTCTCTTTATCGAGTCCGGAACGCTTCACGCGATCGGCAAGGGAATCCTGATTGCCGAGATCCAGCAGAACTCCAATGTCACTTACCGCGTCTACGACTACGGAAGAGTCGGCAAGGACGGTAAAAAGCGCGATCTTCATATCGAGAAGGCGCTGGCAGTGACAAGCCGTGTTCCGATCATTAAAAGCGGCAGCGAGTACCCGCACGTGGCAGATTGTGACTACTTCACAGTTGACAAGCTGAATCTGGACGGAGTGCTCACCTACAGGATGCAGGGAACCGTGAGCGAGACCTCCTTCCTGAGCATTTTGATCCTGGACGGCGAGGGTGTGATCAGCTGTAAAGGAGAATCCGTTTCCTACCGCAAGGGCGACAGCTTTTTCCTGGCGGCAGGCAGCGGGGACTGGCAGATCGAAGGAAAGTGCGACGCCCTGCTCACGACGATCCGGGAGAAGGCCAGCCCCATTCGTGTGGGTATCACTATAGGAAGCTCCGAGACGCAGATCGGTCTTGTAAATGACCGGAATCAGATCATTGCACAGCGCACTTTCGCAACTGACTCGGAAAAGGCGGCGGAGGCTTTTATTGATGAAGTGGCACAGAGCACACTGGATCTTCTGGAAGAGCAGAATGTTCCTCTGGACCAGTGTATCGGTGTCGGTGTGGGTGTGCCGGGCACGATCGACAGGCGCAGAGGGAAAGTTCTTTATTCCAATAACCTGCGGTGGGACAATGTCGATCTTGTAGAAGTACTCGGAAGGGTCATTCCCTGCCCCGTGCGCATCGCCAACGATGCAGACTGTGCGGCACTCGGTGAGGCCGTAGCGGGAGCCGGCAAGGACTACTCCGATGTTGTCATGTTTACTCTCGGCGGCGGTGTCGGCGGTGGTATCATTCTGAACGGCCAGGTCTTCGAGGGCGGCATCATGGGCGGCAGCGAAGTGGGCCATCAGGTTGTCCGTGCCAACGGCAGACGATGCACCTGCGGGCGACGCGGCTGCCTGGAGGCATATGTATCTGTGCCGGCCCTTATGCGGGCAGCTGAGGAGGCCACCGGCAAAAAGCAGACGCCGGCGGAGATCTTCCGCGGAGCCGCCAAGGGCAATATCGACCTGCAGGAGATCGTGGAGCAGTACGAGGAGATGCTGGGAACCGGCGTCGTCAACATTGTCAACATGTTCCGTCCGCAGCTGATCCTTCTTGGCGGTGCCCTGTCCGAGCACGCGCAGGAGATGACCGGCCCCATCCGGGAAATGATGGAGAGAGACTGCTTCGGCGGACGTCACGGTATGATTCCCGAAATCGCTGTGGCAGAGCTGGGCAGAAGCGCCGGTATGATCGGAGCGGCAAATCTGTAAGGAAAGCTGTCAGGAACAAGAAAGGGAAGGGGGCAGAAGATGAGAAAGATTGCATGCCTTTTTATGGTGCTCTGCCTGACAGTGATGCTGGCAGCCTGCGGAGGAAAAGCAGACGGAAGCGGAAGTGCCCAGACTGCATCCGCAGAAAGGGATCCGAAAACCGGGATTTCTGATGAGTCCGATAATACAGATTCCGAAGATAATACAGATTCTGAAGATAATACAGATTCTGAAGCGGAAGAGTCCTCTGACCTGGCAGATACGGATTCCGAAGCGGAGGGATCCCCTGCAGATCAGGGACAGAAGGGAAAACTACTGTACATGGGACATGCCAGTATTCGGATCACGACACCGGAGGAGAAGGTCATTTACATCGACCCTTATGCGGGGCAGGGATACGAACCTGCTGCTGACCTCATTCTGGTGACCCACGGGCACTATGACCATTACGATTTGGACAAAGTCGCAAACAGGAATCCTGACTGCAGGATCATCACCTGGCAGGAAGCCCTGGCAGACGGCACCCATCAGACTTTTGATCTGGGTTTTGCCTCTGTGGAGGCGGTTGAGGCCGGAAATAATCAATATCACAGTCTGGATGAGTGCGTGGGATACATAGTAACCCTCACAGACGGCACATCCGTCTACGTCACGGGTGATACCTCGGCCACACAGCAGATGTCCACACTTGCGGAAAAGGAGATTGACTACGCATTTTTCTGCTGTGACGGCATCTACAACATGGATCTCGAGGAAGCTGAGCAGTGTGCGGAGCTGGTCGGGGCAAAACACAACATACCCTATCATATGATCAGAGCTGACAGCGGTGCCTTGTTTGACAGAAGCCGCGCGGAGCAGTTTGATGTGCCGAATCTTTTGATCATAGAGGACGGAGAGGAGATCGAACTGGACTGAGACAATCAGGACGTACCTCCGTCTTGGCTTATGGTATCCGGTCCGCAGCCACAAGAGCTCAATAGGCTGAAATGGGACAGGCAGAACCGTCCCTCGTGTCCCACTCAAAGACCCCTGTCCGCAGCACGGGCAGGGGTCTTTTTACAATAGGGATTTAAAAACGACTTAAAATTGTGAGACGATCGAGACAGCACAGAACTTATTTGCACAAGGCGATAAATTTCTGGGCTGACGGCATCAGGAATTTGTCTTTGTGGCGGATGATGTAAAAACTGCGTCTGAAATCCAGGCCTTCGACGTTCACGGTTATGATCTGACCGCTGTCCAGGGCCGGCTGGATCATGCGGCGGGGCAGTACTGCGATCCCCAATCCGGTGATCGCCGCATTGATCAGAGTGCTGGTACTCATGGCTTCCCAGGCTGGGGTGATATGAATTCCTGCCTGCGCGGTGACGTGGTCAAAGACATCTCTAGTGCCGCTCCCTTTCTCACGGAGCAGGAAGCGCTGTTTCTTGAATTCTTCGCGGGATATGGTCTGTCCCTCTTTCCAGCCCTTGTCTGCAGAGCACAGAACGCACAGCTGGTCCTGCATGTAGGCTTCCGCGATGATCCTGGGATCGCGGGGGATGCCTTCGATCAGGGCAAAATCCAGGGCGTTGGTCAGGATTTTATGCTCCAGGGTGTCAGATTGTTCAACAACGACCCGTACATCTATTCCGGGGCAGATCTCTGCGTAGGCTTTTACATAGCCTGGCATAAACTGTGACCCGATGGTAATGCTGGCGCCGACGCGCAGAATTCCTTTGGAATCCCAGTCCCGCAGGCCGGTTTCCATATCTTCAAAAAGGTCAGTGATATGGATGGCATACTGCAGGAAGAGCTTTCCGGAGTCCGTGATCTTCAGCCGCCGGCCGATGCGGTCAAAGAGGCGGACACCGTAATACTGTTCCAGTTCCTTGATGGCCAGGCTGATCGCCGGCTGTGTCATGTGCAGCTGATCGGCTGCCTTTGTAGAATTGTAATCCGACTCACAGACGGCGCGGAATATGATCATGTGACGAAGTGTCATTCTTTTTTCTCCCTTTTCTTTTCTTATACGGTTTCTGCTGGTGTTTTCTGGTTGATTTTCTTCTTTTCCTTATCTTTTTCTGTGTTTTTTTACGGTTTCGTCTTTTCTCCCATGTTTTTTTGCTTTTCTATATATGGAATTACTTATTAATATAATTAAAATATATTATTTTAATTATTAAAAAGCAAGAAGTATAATGGCACCGTTGAAAAATGAAAGTGAAATATGAAATAGGAAATGGAGAAAGAAAAGAGATGGACACTTTGGAAATATTGAGAACCCTGGCTATCATTCTTATAAGCTCGAAATTATTCGGCCTGCTGGCGCGTGATCTGAAGGCTCCGCAGGTTGCCGGAGAGATCATAGCGGGTCTTTTGATCGGACCTTCCCTGTTAAATCTGGTTTCACAAAACGATTTTCTGGCGGGTATGGCCGAGATCGGCGTGATCCTGCTCATGTTCAGCGCGGGACTCGAAACAGATATCGACAAGCTGAAAAAATCCGGACTGAAGGCGGCGATTATCGCGATCTCCGGAGTTACAGTTCCCCTTGTTCTTGGAACCCTTCTGTACATGGGATTCTATGGAGTCTCCGCACCGGGGACAAGCAGCTTTATCCATGCTGTTTTCATCGGGACCATCCTGACAGCCACATCTGTCAGCATAACCGTTCAGGTTCTCAAGGAGCTCGGAAAGGTCTCTACCGAAGTCGGTACGACGATCATGAGTGCCGCAATCATTGATGATGTGATCGGAATTGTGGTGCTCACCGCGGTCCTGGGACTGAGGGATCCGAGCGCGGATCTCGGAGCTGTCTGCATCAAGACGGTTGCGTTTTTTGTCCTGTCGGTCGTTGTCGGAGTGATCATTTTCCATGTCATGAAGATCGTGGATCGCAGATGGCCTCACACCAGGAGAATCCCGATTCTCGGAATGAGCCTGGCCTTTATTCTGGCATATATTGCTGACAGATACTTCGGCGTCGCTGACATTACCGGTGCCTATGTGGCGGGCATCATCCTGAGTTCCCTGGATGATTCCTCCTATATTGACAGGAAGATGGATATCAGCTCTTACATGATTTTCGGACCTGTCTTCTTTGCAAGTGTCGGACTGCAGACAAATCTGCGGACTGTCGATATGACCATTCTGGCCTTCTCCGCCGCGTTTGTAGTGGTCGGACTTCTTGGAAAAGTGATCGGCTGCGGCCTGGTGTCCAAGATGCTCCGATTTGACAATTCGGACAGCCTCAAGATCGGAATCGGTATGATGACCCGCGGAGAGGTAGCCCTGATTGTCGCCCAGAGAGGACTCAAAGCCGGGATCCTGGACAGCAAGTATTTCACAGCTGTCATCCTTCTGATCGTGGTCAGCTCCATCCTGACACCTGTCCTGCTGAAGACGATTTATGCCGCGGATGAAAGACAGAAGACTGCTCTCGAACATTGTGCCACTGTCGGATGACCGGACAGCCGGATATGACGGCCTTGATGAGTACTTAAGAGCACCCGTCTGGAACAATAATCTGAACAATCAATAGGTTGGAACATAGATAACGTTTAGACCAATAAATAATCTGCCGGAAAAGAAAAAGGGGAATTGCCCATGAAAAATCATGGGGGATTCCCCTTTTTTGTTGCGAAGAGACGACTCTGGTGAGACACAGGGGACGGTTTGATGAGTCTTCGGGACGGTTTTGATGGGTCGTAGGGGACGGTTCTTCCTTGACTCATTTTCCCTGGAAAATGAGTCAGTGAGAACCGTCCCCTGAGACTCATTAGGAACGTCCTCGGAAACTCTTTCTTGTGATATAATATTTTATGATTTGTGGTCACACCTTTTGGGATGTGGCCGGTAACGTTTTCACAGGGCGCTCCGGGGTGGGGATTATCATGGATAAAAAAACAGCAGTTCATAAAATACAGCACAATACAGAGAGAACGATCCACACTTTCCAGTTTATCGTTTTCGCAATTTTATGCGGACTTCTGATCGGGGTCATCGGTGTACTTTTTCATGAGTGCATAGACTATGTGACAGAGTTGCGGCTTGCCCACCCGCAGATTTTGCTGCTGCTGCCTTTCGGGGCGGTTCTGATCCTGTTCCTTTACCGCAGGACCGGACGCGGCGCCGAGGGCGGGACCAATCTGATCATCTCGTCGATTCAGAGTGGAGAGACGGTGCCGCTGCGGATGGCACCGCTGATCTTCATCGCGACGACGATTTCTCATCTGGCAGGCGCCTCGGTCGGACGTGAAGGTGCCGCGCTCCAGCTGGGCGGATCGATCGGCCACTATATTGCCTCCGCTTTTCGTTTTTCTGAGAGAGACCGGAAGACTCTGATCATGACCGGCATGTCTGCCGCCTTCTCCGCCATGTTCGGGACGCCCCTTGCGGCGGCGGTTTTTCCCATGGAAGTGGTCAGTGTGGGAATCATGCATTATTCCTCGCTTCTTCCCTGCACGATTGCCTCTTTTGTCGCGTATGGCGTCGCTGTGAAAATGGGCGGATTCTCTCCCTTTTATGAACTTGGAAATATTCCCGCTCTCGGCATCAAAACCGGCATCAGCGTGCTGATTCTTGCCTTGTTCTCAGGCTTTTTGTCATGGATTTTCTGTGCCACCCTGCAGGCAGGAGAGCATATCGCCGAGCATTATCTGAAAAACGGTTATGTGCGCGCCCTGATCCTGGGTTCTGTTCTGCTCCTGTACACATGGCTTTCCCACGGACAGATCTACAACGGCGCAGGCAGCGGATCTATTCCTACCTTTATCGCCGGTGAAGGCCCGAAGATGGCCTTCTTATTCAAAATAGTCTTTACCATCCTGTCCATCTGCGCAGGCTATAAGGGCGGTGAGATCGTCCCGTCCTTCTTTATCGGCGCGGCATTTGGAAGGCTCTTCGGCGCTCTGTCCGGTTTTTCTCCTTCCCTCAGCGCAGCAGTCGGTATGGGCGCTGTTTTCTGCGGAGTTACCAACAGTCCCATCTCATCCTTTATCATCTGCTGCGAGATGTTCGGGTTTGAGGGATCTGCCTACTTCCTCCTCGCCTGTGTGATCAGTTATGTTGTATCCGGCTACTACGGCCTGTACACGAGCCAGAAGATCATTTATTCCAAATTCCGCCTGTCCTATATAGACAAACGGACATTGTGATTCAGTAAGACACTGTGAGACACCGGGGACGGTTCTGAATGTCCCGTTTTGATAAACAGGCTCTGTGATAGTTCTGTGATAGAAGTGACGGTAAAATAAGGCCATCAAAATGATGAGCCGCCGGATGAGTCAGAGAGAACCGTCCCTGTGACACAGAACAGGTTCCCGCGGCTGATCTTCATTCAAAAAGAGAGGTGTTAACGATATGAAAATGAAAAAAATGTTCTGTCTGTTCCTGTCAGTCCTGCTGGTTTTTGTCATGGCGGGCTGCAGCAATGCCAAAACAGATGAAAAAAAGGATACAGAGACAATCGTTTCAGAAACAACAGCCCAAAAGGCCGTGGAAGACGAATCCGGAGAGTGGACTCGTCAGGGCTATTTTTCAGACGAAAACGAAAATATGCTCTCGATCATCTGGATGGATGACATCGATGAACCCGGTTGGTATGTCGGCTGCATGATCGGCGGAGATCCGATCGAGGACTCCTGGGGCGGCACACTGGAGCAGAAGGAAAATACCCTGCAGGGTACTCTGCTCGCATCAGGCATCCAGGATGATCTTACCGTCACCGTTTCGGAAGACGGTGCGGATGGTATCACTCTTGCTGTTGATGGAGGCGAGACTTATCACTTTACTGCGGATACCGAAATGCAGGATGCCAGTATTATCGTGACCATCAACACAGAGGGCATGGGCAATATCAGCTACGGCGAGGGCGAAGAAAAACCTGAGATCGATACAGAGTATCCTTACCAGTCTGCCCAGATCAATCTTGCGGAGCCGGCAACCTATACCTTCTTCGCTTGGCCCCAGGCAGGCAATGTCTTTGTGAAGTGGACAAAAAACGGCGAAGATTACTCGACAGATGCGCAGATTACAGTGCTTCTGGATGAGAGTGCAGACTTTGTCGCTGTGTATGAAGAGGATCCGGACTGGCAGAACCCGGTCATGAATTTTGTCGGTGAGTACCAGTGTGACAGGGCGCATGCCGTGGTCGAGTGCTCCGGCTATGAAGACGCGTGGATCACGATTGACTGGGCCGGCAGCGCTGCAGAGTATGCACACTGGGACATCTCCGGACGGCTTGATCCCGAAACTCTGACTATCAACTATTTCGGCTGCGCAAAGTCCCATCTCGTCTATGACGAGAACGGCGAAATCGTGAGTCAGGAGCAGGAATACGGGGATGGTACCGGCACTATTGTCTTCAACAAAGACGGAAGCTTTACATGGCACGAGGATCAGTCCGAAACCGGGGATGATCTGGTGTTTGAATGGCTGCCCGCAGAGAATTGATTTTTACCACATGATTCCTTGTGACAATGCCGGCGGATTCGATATTGTCACTTTGGACAAGTAAAATATGTATAGTAGAGAGCCTCTGCCCGGGACTGCATCGATGATTGAAATGCAGACCGGACAGGGGCCCTTTTTTTCATCGAAAAAAGCCGGCGGCTTAATGAAGGTGATCATTCTGTTTCCTCAGCTTGATCCCGGCCTTATACTTTCAGCCCTGCTCCTCAGATTCACTCAGCTTTACCTTCGGCCTGAACAAGGCAGCGTTTGGTATCAGTTTTGACACCGGCCAAGCTTGAATTACAATTTAGCTTATCACCAGCTGAACAGAACGGATGTTCTTGACAAATGGATAATAAACGGTATAATTATTGCTATATGACGGATAAGTTACATTTCTGTATACTTAGCAGCAAATGAAAAAAGCAGTCCGGGACAGTTGTTTTTTCCAACTCTCTGAGGAGGTTATTGATGACGATAGAGGAGATGAAGGAGAGAAAACGGGAACTTGGCTATTCCTATGAGCAGCTGGCAAAGCTTGCTGGAATACCCTGCAGTACGGTTCAGAAGATTTTCGGAGGGACAACACGCAGCCCAAGAAGATCTACGATAAAGTCACTTGAGAAGATCCTGCAGCCGTCCTCTGTTGAAAAAATACACACTGCCATGGAAGACATCAAACCGGACCGCAGAGAAAATTCTTTAGGCAGAGGAAATCCTTTAGATGGAAAACAATTTGGCGGTCCGGAACAGAATCTTATCAGGGAACAGGAAGGTATCTATCAGACCCATTCTGTCAAAAAAGAGAAATACTCGGTCATAGACTATTTCCATTTTTCTCCGGACAGGGGAAGGTGTGAACTGATTGACGGTGTTATTTATGAAATGGCATCGCCAAATGCTCTCCATCAGGGGATGAGCCTGCGGCTTGGATCTCTGCTCCTGCAGTATGTAGATGACCACGGCGGAGAATGCCGCGTCTATACTGCACCCTTCGATGTGATCCCCGATCCGGCAGATAAGTATACGGTAGTGCAGCCGGATGTTATGGTTATCTGTGATCCTGCTAAGCTAAGATCCGGATACTGTGAAGGGGCACCTGATCTGGTGATTGAGATTCTTTCTCCGAGTACCCGGCGCCGGGATCTGATCACAAAACATGCCAAGTATGCAGAAGCGGGAGTCAGGGAATACTGGATTGTAGATATCGATGCACAATCAGTTGTTGTCTATGACTTTGAACATGATGCTCTTCCTGAAATCTGCGGATTCGGTACGCCTCTTTCGGTTGGCATTTGGGGAGGAGATTTTTGCGTGGATTTTTCGGCAATTCTGGCAAAACTGTAGGTTGATCATATATGAGGTGAAGCAGGGACCAACGAAATGAGGTGTGATAATGACGATACATATTCTGGGCGCTGCGGGCTGGATCCCCGGGGTCAACGAGACAAGCTGCATAATGGTGGAAAACAAGGGGACACTGTTTATCCTGGATGCAGGGACAGGACTGTCCAATCTGCGCAAATACAGGGCGGTTCTGGAAAAATATGATACGGTATATTTGCTGCTTTCCCATTATCATCTGGATCACATGATCGGTTTGATCTATGTTGATCCCTTTATTCGAGAGAAGAAGTTTCGGGTCTACGGCCCCGGACGGATGGCGTACCCGGAGACAACAGAGGAGTATCTGCACGCTTTTTTGAGAAAGGAGTTTTTCTCCAGGAGCATCGATACGTTTTCAAGGGATGTGCAGATCCGGGATTTTCCGTCGGAGTCTTTTTTCATCGAAGACACAAAGATCACGGTTGCGGGGCAGACGCACTCGGCTCCGTCCTTTCGGATCACCATAGACGACAGGTTCATTTATGCGACAGATACTGTATTTCAGGCGGAGGCATGGGACGGGATCAGTGCAGACCTGCTCTTTCATGAATGCTGGGAGTATGAGACGTCAGGGCATGACCGGCATACCTCTCTTCAGCAACTGAAAAACGAGCTTCCGCTGACCAGCTTTGGGAAAATCTACCTGATCCACCACAATCCCGACTGGAGTGAAGAGGATTTCCAAAAGATCAGGGAGATGACAGAGGGTACCAATATCGCGCTGGCGGAAGATGGTATGGAGATCAGAATCTGAGCGCAGCCGGCGGTTTTGGCGTGAACTTTATATGTGAACTTTGTACGTGTGATCTTTGTAAACAATTAAGCTATTGAACACGGATAGGATGGAAGATAAAATATTTGTAGACGGCTGAAACCGGGATGAGTGTAATGGTAAAAGAGTGATTGCAGAATTATTCCTGTTTAGACGGAGTCTTTCTAAAACCCATTATTCTAAATCTTCTAAGGATATGATAGTAAGGATATAGATCATAAAAGCGGGAGGGCGGCAATGTATTATACATGTGCAGAAGCTTCAAAAATTTTAAGAAAGCTGAATGAGGACCTGAAAGTGCTGCGGGCCAAGGAAGTGAAGGGATACCGTTTCACTGCGGCAGTGGATGAAGATCTTGAGTCTGCAAGGCCTGTGTACAATTACCTGCAGACACAGGAGGAGCAGTGCCGTATCGAGGCGAAGATCCGCAAGGTCAAGCATGCGATCAACTGCTTCAATATCGGGACCGTGATCCCGGAGTTTAATATGACAGTGGATGAGCTTCTGGTCTATATCCCCCAGCTGAGCGAGAGAAAGCGGAAGCTTACCGAAATGGCCTCTTTCCTTCCCAAAGAAAGGGTCTCGAACGGATACCAGTCGACGAAGATCATCGAGTATACCTATACCAACTATGACCTTGAAAAGGCGGCTGATGATCTGACCAAAGTATCCGATGAACTGGCAAGGGCACAGACCGCACTGGATGTGATCAACAACTCGGGACAGCTGGAGATTAACTTCTGACCCCCTTTCCGACACTGCCGCTCACAGGAGCGGTATTCGAGAGAAAAAAACGCAGCATGAAAGGCCTGCCTTTTATGCCGGGGCTTTCTCCGATGGAAATACTCTTTCCATGATCTCTGTAGCATCAAATTTTTAAAAATCTTTCCGAGGTTACAGTTCCGGTGTCTGTTTAGCGTACACGGCTGTGTCAAGGATTATTTATTGATGTCAGTGTTTATTGTTTAAAGTTTCATCAATGCGTGATCGGAAAATCAGCAAGATGCAGCAGGATCAGAAAACCTGCCGGCTGGCCGGTTGCGGCGGAGGTTTGGTTACAGGCCGCTTTTCAACATAAGGTAAAAATTTTTCAACATGAAGTAACAGATATAGATAGGAACAATCGAGGTGGATGATGTTTGAGAACTTTTTAGCAGAACGTATGGGCAGGCTTCATACAGAATCTGCCTTTCAGATCCTGGCAGAGGCCAACGCGCTGGAGGCGCAGGGGCGCAGTGTGATCCACTGTGAGATCGGCCAGCCTGACTTTGCTACTCCGGACCACATCATTGAGGCGGCTTATGAAGCCATGAAGGCCGGTTATACAGGCTACAGTCCTTCTCCGGGCTATCCGGACGTCCGTGCTGCGATTGCCAGGGAAGCAGGAGAGCGGAAAGGACTGAATCTGTCACCGGATAATATCATTATTGTACCGGGCGGCAAACCGATCATGTTTTTTACAATGCTGCTGCTGGTATCGCCGGGTGATGAGGTTCTGTATCCCAACCCGGGCTTTCCGATTTATGAATCCTGCATCCGCTTTGCCGGCGGAAAGCCGGTCCCGGTCCCTCTTCTTGATAAAAATGATTTCCGGATCGACCTGGATCATTTCCGGGCAAGTATCACGCCCAAAACGAAACTGGTTATCATCAACAATCCCGGGAATCCCACGGGAGGACTGATGACGCGCAGGGATATCGAAGAGCTGGCCTCGGTTCTGCGGGACAGACCCGATATAATGATTCTGTCGGATGAAATCTATGATCGGCTGGTATTCGGGGAAAAGCCTTATTCCATAGCTGCAGTCCCGGGTTTTCAGGACCGGACCATTATCCTGGACGGCTTTTCCAAGGCTTATGCCATGACCGGCTGGCGGATCGGATACGGAATCATGCACCCGGAACTTGCAAAGGGCATCGAACTGTTGATGGTCAATTCCAATTCCTGTACAGCCTCGTTTACACAGAGGGCAGCGCTTGCTGCTGTAACCGGACCTCAGGAAGACGTGAGCAGGATGCGGGATGCTTTCCGGGAAAGACGGGACTGGGTGGTCCCGGCTCTTAATGAGATTCCGGGAATCACCTGCCGCACACCCGGCGGTGCCTTTTATGCCTTCCCCAATATAGAGTCCTTCGGAATCGACAGCCACACCTTCTGTACCAGGCTTCTGCGCGAGGCGGGCGTTGCCGCTGCCTGGGGAACATCCTTCGGATCTTACGGCGAAGGACATTTCCGCCTTTCCTTTGCGAATTCTCTGGAGAATCTGAAGATTGCAGTCGACAGAATCGCCGGATTTGCTGCCGGACTCAGCTGAGAAGAAGCAGGAGATGAAGCTGGGAAGCGCATCCTCGCGGAGCGTTTATTCTTCATCGCGGGATTGTACCCACGATGAAGTGAGTTTCTCTTTTGCGCGTGTATCCCATTTCTGAAGACACGGGAATTACGCGATGAAGAATAAATCAATTAAAATAAAAGCAATTCAGACAACGGAGGATTACAAAAATGACATTTCAGGAAATGCTTGAGAAGAGAGAAAGCTGCAGGGCCTATTCTAACCGCCCGGTATCGAGAGAAGACCTCATGAAACTTGTAGAGGCAGGGCGCCTTTCCCCCAGCGGATGCAATGCACAGCCCTGGAAGTTTATTGTCGTTGATGAGCCTGAGGCCAGAGATAAACTCTGCGATGCCCTGGTGGTGGAAGACGGCGCGACAGGAGTTCCCTTCCGCAAGCAGGTTCCGGCCTACATCATTCTCGTGGAGCAGCCTGCAAAGGTTATGCAGTTTGTGAAGGCTCATTACGGAGATACGCAGAGATTTGCGCAGGGCGATATCGGCATGGCAGCTATGAATATGTGCTATCAGGCGCTGGAGCTGGGACTTTCCACCTGTATTCTCGGCCTGAATGACCAGAAGAAGATGGAAGAGTATTTTGGAATCCCCGAGGGCAGTGAGGTCCGCATTGTCCTCGCAGTGGGATACAGCGCTGAGGAAAAGGCTCCCCGCAGGAAGATCCGCAAGACTACCGAAGAAATCTGCAGCTTCAACCACTGGTGAAACAGCCAGCACAACGGAGATGATGTTTTACAGTGTCAATTTCGATCTGGTTTGGATGAAATTAATGCTTGATTATCGAAATATAGTAAATTATAATACGCTGGTTTGATGCTTTTGAATGCATCAAACCAGTTGTTTTTTATTTCTTGTGCGGCAGACAGAAAATTGCCGTATTCGATGAAAGAGGTACCAATTATGGCAAAGACAGAAATTGATGTCAATCAGCTTCCTGCTGGTCTGACTAAAAAAGACAGCATTGCTTGCAGTATTGAGCGGAGGAACGATCGGAGCCGGTATTATCGGCACGATTCTCGCAGTCTTCGGAGCTCGCAAGATTGATACTCTGTGGGATGCCTATCAGGCAAGAAGATAATTGATTCCTGATCAAAGTGAGAGCCCCTGTCAGGCGCTGCGTCGATTGGAACGCAGCCCGGACAGGGGCTCTGTTTTATTTTTTCTCGCAAGGCCTGTCATCACGAAGGACTCGGGGGTGAGCCCTGGATAGAGCACGCTGTTCGCTGTGCTCTTTGCCTGTTCTGCTTTGGACCGGTCATACTTTGGATCCTCTTATCTGCCGGCTTCCTTCCTGACGTTGTTCGTAATAATCAGTACCAGGATACTGAAGGCAAGACCTAAGAATGCATATCCCATATCAGCGATTGCAGTATGATGAACAAGGTCAGAAATGATATTACCGGCTTCCAGCACCACAGACAGGATGGAGAGTACCCACACGGGCATGATCTTTGCAGGGTCCCTGGCTGCAGCCCTCTCAAGATATCCATAAAGGATTGTGAAAACCGCTCCTGCTGCCACTGCGATGCCGAGGACCAGGACTGAGAACCTTCCGAAATCTGAAGGAATCTCCTTTGCAAGGGCCGGATGCATATAAACATAAACGCCTGCTGCAGAGATCAAAACACTGATGATCAGAGCAAGTGTGCCCAAGATATAATCCAGAAATCCTGCAGCATTGAGAAATTTTCTACTGAATGACATTTCCATTTTTTTAGCCTCCGATATATGAACTCTATTAATTCTCGATGTTCTCCAGATCATCTGCATTCATAGAGAAATCTGTAGTCATAGAGCTTTGATGTACTGTATCAGGCTTTTTTACGCCCGACAGGGTTTTGTTTATTCTATGCCTGCAGTATAGCAGATACAACGGCACACAAATGTCACACCAGGGCTGGAAGCCTGGAGGATTCGGTAGAATCAATGTTTTTGACGTACTGATAATAAGCGTTATAATTAAAGCTAAAGAATAGACATATTCTACTGATCCAAACGGAACGACATGGATTCAAGAGGAGAAGCCGGGGTGAACGAAAAGAGAAGAAACAACTTTACTACAGTAATGTCAATCATTATAGGGATTCTGCTGATTTTAATTTTGATCACGTCAGCTTTATTGATTGTTCGGCCTTTGATCAGTGATCGCTATCAGGAACGCCTGGTGGAGAAGAATCTTGCACTCGGCAACAGATATCTTTCCGAGATGGAGTACGAAAAGGCAGTCACATCCTTTTCGAAAGTTGTCCGTATTGACGATAAGAACACTGAAGCCCATATTGGGTTGGGCTATGCATACAGCGGCCTTGGCAGGTGGGTGGAAGCGGCAGACAGCTATGATAATGCTGTTCAGACAGTAGTCGAAAGAGTCTTTGTAGACCATCCGGAAAGAAAGGAAAACGCGGAAACGGCTATTCGCGACGAAGTCATGAAAAAGGCCGGGCTGGATGACAGCGGTCATGAGTACATGAAGGGGGAAGAACTGGCAGCGATCGACGTCATTGTAGATTATGTGGGCGGCCCCGGGACAGCAGAAAAGGTTACAGAACCTGCCGGCAGATACGAGAATCCTACGCCTGAATTGATCTTGGATATGGTTGTAAAGCGAAACGATGCGACAAAAAAGGCGGTCGACGAGATTAGGGGAAATGGCGGGGATCTGTCTCCTTATCAGGATTTCATAGACTGGTATGAACAGAGCACACCCAATGAAAATGCGGCCGCAGAAGACAATGAAGCCGCAACAGACACTGAGGCCGCAGAGGAGGCTGATGCTGCATCTTCCGGTGAAACAGCCGAGAGCAATGAGGAGCTGGAACTGCTCCGTCCTTTTCTGGGGAGTGGATGGAGTTCTGCTTCGATGGATGTTGATCAGGACGGAAATCCCACACCCTATATTTCTGCAGTGATTTATGAGACATATATTGAGAAGCATTATTCATCCGGGGAAGTTTACAGAGATGAGATATCTTCAGTAGAAAAAGATGCCGAAGGCATAATGATCAAAATGGCAGACGGCCAGGCATATTTTGCGCCCGAGGATTCTCTCGATACATTGTGGCGTTATTTTGACTGGGAGCGCAGAGCAGACAATATGTCCGGATCTGACTCTTTATATCGAAGCGTTCAAAACACAGACCCCGACTGGGAAGATCAACTGGATGTTATCAAAGAGAATTACGTCCTTTGGGATGTCTCGGAGAATGATTATAGTTACGTTACATGTAACTATGCAGTTACAGACTTGGATCATAATAATCGGCTGGAGATAATATCTACTGCTTCCGGCGGTACCGGCAATTACACATTTTTCAAAGTGCATGAAGTGAATCGGTCCAAAGATGGATTAGAGTTAGTATTTGATAATTTCCAGAACGATCGAGGACAATTACCGGATTTTGGGTTCACTACTGAAGCGGTCACATATAAAAACGGAGACAGGTATGTTTATATTCTATGGGACGGCTTAAGAAACGGATGGGAATATTACTATTATAGTAAGATGTCTCTCGAAAAAGCAGAAAAAACTATCGCTCTCAAAATGACAAGTTATTATTCCTGTCACAGAGATATAAATGGAAACGAGACTTATAGCTATTTTGATTATAATGACAATGAAATATCCGAAGATCAATATCATGCTTCTGAGGATCTGCTGTTCAGAGACATGGAGAAAGGCGTGACGAGTATTGCCTGGTTTGAGGCTGTAGAAAATAAATCTGATTTATTGAAACGATTAGGAGAATCCTGGAAAGGTTTCAAATATACTCCTGAATAAGGAAACAAATATGATTTGACGAAAGAAAATCACAAGAAGGGACGGCTATGAAGCTCATTGACCACAATGAGTAATTCAGAACCGTCCCTTCTTATGACTTATTATTTATCATTACTGCAGTGTGTAAGTTACAGTGACATTGGCTGTGATTTCTGCCTGTCCGGGCAGGATGTTTGCAGACGAGACGCTGTCCTCTGCGGCTTCCATGCCGCTGGCGGCGTATACTTTTTCACTGTTGTTTGCGTAGGTCATATCCTGATAGCCTTCTACGATTGTCTTGACATCACCCAGGTTCCTTCCGGCAGCTTCTGCCAGGACTTTTGCCTTTGACTCAGCAGCTGCGACTGCATTCTTTAAAGCTTCCGCATACAGGGATTCGTACTGAGTGCAGCTGTAGGAAATGCCGTTGAACTCATTTGCGCCTGCTTCGGTGCAGGCTGTGATCAGTTTGCCGGCATCATCGATGGGGACGTTTTTGACAGACAGGCTGCTGAAGGCGCTGTAGCCTATCACGTTGGTTCCGTCTCCTGTGTTCCAGTCATACTGGGGGCTGACATCATACATGGATGTCTGGATGTCTTTCTCCTGGATTTCGTTCTGTGTCAGTACTTTGACGACAGCATCGACATTTTTGCTGTTTTCCTTCTGGGCTTTTTCAGCCGTTTCGGCCTGTGTTCTGATTCCAAAGTGCAGTTCCGCCCGGTCTGGTATGGCCCGGGTGCTTCCTTTTGCGGATACAGTCACCGTATCCTGAGAGGAGACAGCTGCGGCTGCAGAGGCTGTTTCCTGGGCCTGCGCAACAGTGGTTGTGATGCTGCTCTTGTCAGAAGGATTTGCTGCTGATGCACATCCGGTAATTGACAGTATAGAGGTACATACGATCGCAGCAAGGAGTGCAGGAAAAACCTTTGACCGGCTGGTGAAAATTCTCTTCATAATGATCTCCTTTTCGGTAAGATTAGTATTTAAAAATCGAAAGAAACAATATATCATTCGTATATACTAAAAGACGCGAAACGATGTACTTTGTTACAGCGTGATTCCCTTTGTTTCAATAAGTTTTTCATTCATGAGAAATAAGCGGCGGAGACGGCTTATTTACTACTTGATCGTGACAGATGAATCCATTCAGGAAGGCAGGATAGAGCATATGGCAAAACTATATTTCAGATACGGGGCGATGGGCTCTTCGAAAACAGCGAATGCCCTGATGGTCAGATACAATTATGTTGAGAAAGGGCAGACGCCTGTTCTGCTGAAACCGCGCACCGATACGAGAGACGGAGAGAGAGTCATCAGCTCCCGGATCGGTCTGAAAGAAGAGTGCGGTTTTGTCGATGAGTTCCTGGCAGAGATGAAGACTGCTGGAAGCAGTGTGCAAAAAGACCTGGAAGAGAAAAAGCTTGCTGCAGTCATTGTTGATGAAGCACAGTTTCTGACAGCGGAAGAGGTCGATCTGCTCTCTGACATTGTGGATTTCTACGAGATACCTGTCTTGTGTTATGGGCTCCGCACTGACTTTACCAGCCATTTGTTTGAGGGCTCCCGGAGGCTCATGGAGATTGCGGATAAAATCGAGGAGGTCCCCACTGTCTGCTGGTGCGGGAGGCGTGCCCACTACAATACGAGGATCAAGGACGGGAAGATTGTCCGGACGGGTGAACAGATCATGATCGGCGGCAACGAGTCCTATGTTTCCCTTTGCAGAAAGCATTTTAAGGAAGGGAGAATCACAAAATGAGCGGATATATTGAAGGTCTGCGAAAAATTGTCGGGCACCGGACGCTAATCCACTGTGCTGCAAGTATCATCTGTGTGAATGACAAGGGACAGCTCCTGCTTGGCAAACGGACGGACAATCACCTCTGGGGATATTCCGGCGGGGCTGTGGAAATCGATGAGCGCGTGGAGGACTGCGCCAGGCGCGAGCTCTTTGAGGAGATGAGGCTCACTGCCGGCAAACTTGAACTGTTCTATATTAATTCGGGGCCGGAGACTCACTATGTCTACCCCAACGGGGATGAGGTCTCTAACATTGAGATCATCTATCTGTGCAGGGATTACAGCGGACAACCGTATCCGCAGGAAGAAGAGATCGAAGAGATCCGCTATTTCTCCCCGGAGGAGATCAGGCTCGAAGAAATATCACCGCCTATCCGACCGGTGTTTGAGAAGTACCTGCAAATGGTGAAGGAACAGCATGAATCAAACCGTCATCAAGACCGTTTCTCTAAGATACTAGTGTGACAGTACTGTGATAAATCCTTTGTTAGAATGACACCGTAAAACAAAAAAGCAGTGCAGACGCTGAGAGGCAGAAGCAGAAATACTCAGGTAAAATCTTATATCTCTCAGGCGGATGCCGGCAATAGATGACAAAGGAGATTATTATCATGAAAAAACTTATTATTTGTGTAATGCTGATAGTTACAGTGGTATGTTTTGCAGGATGCGGCTCTGCCATAAAGGTCGAATCTTTTAAATCCAAATACTACGATACAGAGGAGTATCAGGCTGCTGTTGACGAGGTTATGAGCTATTTCACCGGCTTCGAAGGCTGTGAGATGTCTGAGATTCGTTACGCCGGAGATGAAGCCGTCAAAGCAGAAGCGGAGACCCGCGGAATGGATTGCGATCATGTTATGGTTCTGAAATGTACCTTTACCACAGACGGCGAGAATCATGAAAATGGTCTGGAGCCGGATTATACATACGAGGATTACGGTTGGATACTGACCCGCGAATTTAAAGATGGCATGTGGACCGTCGAGGACCACGGATATTGCTGATCAGGCCGGATATCCGATAAATGTATATCCGATAAATAATTGATCTACACATACAAAAAGGGGAATGCTGCAGTTTGCGGCATTCCCCTTTTGAGATGCTTAAAAACTATCTTCAGCGCGTCTGTGTGCAGCCGTCGGTTTACCGAATGAATTTTCATTTTACTTCAGACCCTGCTATAATGAGTTGGATTCCATCTTTTTTCTAGTTCATTTTTGCAGAAGAGGATTGTTATGAGAAAAAATGTAATTGCGCTGGTGTTATCTGTTGTGATGACTTTTGGCAGTATTGGTGCTGTACCCGTTCTGGCGTCAGAGCCGATTGATCAGGAGGCAGTGACCGTACAGACTGGGGCGGGAGAAGAGGCTGTCGAGGATCCGGTCGACGATGCTGACGTAGAATCGAACGAACCTGTTGAAGAAACGACAGAAGGAACTGACGAAGAGTCAGAGGAGACCGTGCCCGAAGAGACAGGTGATAAACAGGAAGAAGCAGGTCAGGAGGCTGTGGAGCCGGAAGCTGAAGAGCCTGCTGAAAGCGGATCGGAAGAAAACGTTGAAGAATCCGAAGAGGAAGCTTCCGATGAAGCGGCCTCCAAAGAGGGGGAGAAATCTTCTGAAGAGCTGAACGACGATGCTGACCAGGCTGCGGAAAACAGCACTGAGACAGAGACGGAGAGCGAATCTCAGAAGCCGGTCTTCAGGGGGACTGTTACGACCACTTTGCCCGGAGAAGGAAACATTCTAGGCGATACAGAGGGCAAATCTCCTGAAGAATTGTTTTCTGATTATGTCGATCAGAGTTTTGAGGGGCAGCCCTCTTCCGGAAGAAGGAAAGCCAGGAAAAGCGCTTCTTCCATTTTGTCGGGAAAAGACAAGGCTGTTTATGATTATATTGCAGGGCAGATCCTTCTGATTGCAGCAGGCGAGCGTGCTTCTACAACTTTTGATATCACACCTGAGATCATGGGCCTGGAGCAGACTGCATGGACTGCGGATGAGCTGGGGGTCAGTTCTATTTTCGTAGATTACGAAGACGGGACCTACGACTTTTCGGAGGAGGCTTTGGAAGCTGTTTCTGAGAAAGTCGCAATTGATTACTGGAAGATTAACGATGTTCTTCTGGCCGACCACCCCTATGAACTTTACTGGTACGACAAAACAGAAGGATGGAATATTCCAGATGGCTTCGGAATATCGGCATATTATGAAGAGGAAATTGACGATTATATAATCTGTGTAACCGGTCAACTGTCAATAATGTTTACTGTGGCACAGGAATTTGCCGCAGGAGAATATGAGGTAGATACATCCATCGGTCAGTCCGTCCAGGCTTCTGTTGCCAATGCGAAGGCAATCGTTTCCAAATACAGCAGATCTTCCAATGAAGACAAACTGCGTGGTTATTTGGAGGAGATTTGTGGCCTTGCCTCATATAATGACGGGGCCGCAGAGGGTGATGTCAGCTATGGAAATCCCTGGCAGATGATCTGGGTCTTTGACGGGGATCCTGAATCTGATGTGGTCTGCGAAGGCTATTCAAAAGCATTTAAATATCTCTGTGACCAGTCCTCTTTCAAGAATGATATCAGCTGCATCCTGGTGACCGGCGTCATGAGCGGCGGCAAAGGCGCTGGAAATCATATGTGGAATATTGTCAACATGGAAGATGGAAAAAACTATCTTGTGGATGTGACGAACTGCGATGACGGAACAATCGGCTACCCGGATGAACTGTTCCTCGTTGGAACAGAGGAAACAAGGACAGATGAAAGCGGCAGAGAGGGGTATTATTTCCCTGAAGTTGGAATTACCTATTATTATGACAATGGTACTGTGGGGTTGTTCAGTGACGCTGATCTGGTGCTCTGCGAAAATAATTACGTTCCCCACGCAGTGCATGAATGGGAGACAGAGTATACAGTAGACAAAGAAGCAACCTGTATTGAAGAGGGCGTCGAGTCCATCCACTGCTCTGTCTGTGGAGCGGTTCAGGAAGGCTCTGGAAGGGCGATTCCCAAGACAGCTCATAGCTACGGGGACTGGACGACTACCAAAGAGGCCACCTGCACAGAGTCGGGCAGCAGAGAAAAAGTCTGCACAGTCTGCGGAGACAAGGTGACGGAGACCATTGCTGCGACAGGCCACCAGTGGAAGACAGCCTACACGGTAGATAAGGAAGCAACCTGCAAGGAGGAAGGAACCGAGTCTATCCATTGCTCCGTTTGCGATGAGATCCAGGAGGGCTCTGAAAGAGCAATTCCCAAGGCAAGCCATAGCTATGGAGACTGGACAACTGCCAAAGAGCCCACCTGCACTGAAGCCGGCAGCAAAGAAAAAGTCTGCACAGCCTGCGGAGACAAGGTGACCGAGGCTATTGCAGCAACCGGCCACAAATGGGAGACAGACTATACAGTAGATAAAGAAGCTACATGCAAAGAGGAGGGCACCGAGTCTATTCACTGCTCTGTCTGTGGCGCAGTTAAGGAAGGCTCTGAAAGGGCAATTTCCAGGACATCTCACCACTATGGAGAGTGGACGACTACCAAGGAAGCTACCTGCACAGAGGCCGGCAGAAGGGAGAAGGTCTGCACAGCCTGCGGAGATAAGGTGACGGAAGCCATTCCCGCGGCGCATCAGTGGGAAGATATATATACTGTCGACAAACAACCCACAGAAACAGAAGAGGGATCTGAATCCATCCACTGTGCTGTTTGCGATGCAATTAAGGAAGGTTCCGAAAGGGCAATTCCCAAGACTACTCACCATTATGGAGAGTGGACTATCACAAAGGATCCCACCTGCACTGAAGATGGAATCAGAGAAAAGGTCTGTGCAGACTGCGGAGACAAGGTGACCGAAGCCATCGCCGCAACGGGCCATAAGTGGAAGTCAGACTACACGGTGGATAAGGAAGCTACCTGCAAAGAGGAAGGCACCGAATCCATCCACTGTGCTGTTTGCGATGCAGTTCAAGAAGGCTCTGAAAGAGCAATTCACAAGACTGCACACAAATATGGAGACTGGACAACTGCCAAAGAGCCCACCTGCACAGAGGCCGGCAGTAAGGAGAAGGTCTGCACAGTCTGCGGAGACAAGGTGACGGAGGCTATTTCGGTAACGGACCACAAGTGGGAGACAAAATACACAGTCGACAAAGAGCCCACAGAAACAGAAGAGGGATCTGAATCCATTCACTGCTCTGTCGTAAGCGTCAAATAGTTGGTGTTATTTCCAGTACTGTATGCCGGCGTTAAAATACAGGTTCATCCTATGGTATCCGCCACAGATATGA
>OCVV011080322.1_pt1 | contig 33608 bp, 47 predicted proteins | sample 1539721 | NCBI WGS metagenome assembly OCVV01 (sample SAMN02144230, study PRJEB22623) | gut metagenome | biome: sheep rumen | host: Ovis aries | place: New Zealand | reverse complement strand
AAGCTAGAGTCTTTAAATGAAGAAATTGAAAACATTAACAATGAGATATTGGCTGCATCATCAAAGCCTATCGATTTATCAAAGGTTAATGAAATTCAAACAAAGATTGATACATTAAATGCTACTGCAATTATAGTAGATGATTCAAACATAATTGAAATTCAAAATAAAATTGATGAGGTAATCATTAACCAAGCACAAGCAAATGCAGCCGAGATAGAGCGTTTAGAAACTGAATTAACGCCTATTAAGGAAGCAATTGAAGCTGAATATATGAAACAATCAAAGTATGCTTCAAAACTTGAATTTGAAGCCAAATATAAAGATACTCAAGCAAAATTAAATGATATTGAAAGCCTACTTGAATTAGTAAGCTCATTCATTCAAACAAAGATTTCTTTAATCAATAAGAAAGCAAAAGAATTAACAGGAATTGATTTTGTAATGTTAGAAGATAACATTTCAAACGATGGTGTAAAAGAGGTTTGCTATGCAACAGTTGATGGAGTCGAATTTGGAAATGTAAACACATCTAAAAAGTTAGAGGTTGGCATCCAATTTATCCATAAGATTAGAGAAATTCTAGGAACTAATGATCTACCAATTCTAGCAGATAGATTAGAGGGCTTTGATGATATGGAAAAGATTAGAAACTTAACAACTGAACAACTTATTTGCACAGTTGTAGGTGATAAAGAACAAAAGAAAATCATAATTATTTAGGAGGAAAAAATGGAAGTTATTTATGATGAAGATTTAACCTGTCCTACTTACAAATTAAGTAAGTTGGAAACAGAGGAATTGGAAAAGACAGGATTTGTTCAAGATGACAAGAATGGAATTGTCATCACTAAAATTGATAAGCAATACACAGTTGCTTTAATTGAAAAAGAAAAAAATGTAATTGAATTAAAATACTAGGAGGAAAATATGGAAAACAATTTAGTTCAAAAACAAAATGGTGTAGTAAGCACTGAAAGAAATGTTACTGATGGTGTATTAACAAGAGTTAATCAATTAACTGAATCAAGAGAGTTAGTTCTTCCAAAGAACTACTCACCTGAAAATGCTTTAAAATTTGCTTATTTAGAATTAAAAGCAAGTAACTTACTTGGCACTGATAAGGATGCTTTAGCTAATGCTTTACTTAATATGTGTGTACAGGGTTTAAGCCCACAAAAGAAGCAATGCTATTTCATTAACTATGGTGGTAAAGTTGGCTTGATGCGTTCATATCATGGCGATAGAGCAGTTGCTAAACTATCTGGATTAGTTAAAGAAATTCAAGCCTATATAATTTATCAGGGTGATGAAGTAAACATTTCTTATGAAGAAGAAACAAACTTCTTACAAGTAGAACATAAAACAAAATTTGAAAATTGGCATAATCCAATTGTTGGAGCTTATGCAGTTGCAGTAATGCCTGATGGCTCAAAGCGTTATGATTTAATGACTATCGAAAGAATTAGAAAATCTTGGAATATGTCAAGCAACAAATCAAATAACAAGCTACAAAGTGAGTTTGAAACAGAGGCTTGCCAAAGAACTGTTACAAGACATTTAGTTAAAAACTTATTCAACCAATCAACTGATGAATCACTTGTTATCAATAATGTAGTAGAAAATGATAATTATGTAGATAGCCAAACTCCAACAACAGAAGAAACTAAATATGATGAAAGCCAAGTTTTAGAAGCTCAAATCGAAGAAACAGGATCAATTACTCCAAAAGTAGTTGAAGAAGAAAAACCAATCCAAAATCATAAACCTACTCAACAAGATGTAATCAATGCTCGGTTAGGAATTGAGCCAGATAAAAATAAGGTAGATTTCTAAAATGAAGATTGAATGCTTGGGTAGTGGCTCAAGTGGTAACTCATACATTGTGCATCAGGAGGGATTAACTTACCTCCTAGATGCAGGTGTTAATATTAGAAAAATTATTTCAAATGTAAATCTAAATAATTTAGAATTTTGTTTCATATCACATGAACACAAAGACCATTCGGCAAATTTAGAAAACTTGCTTAAAAGGGGCGTTCAAGTGATAGAGGGTAGACTTACTCAAGAATTTAAAGAAATAATCTTAAATAAGCCAAAAACAATAAAATATCGCTTGTTTGTGTTCCCTATCTATCATGGCGAATGCAAAAATAGTGCTTTAATTGTAAAAACAGAAACTCAATGCTTATTATATGTAACTGATTTTAGTATCTGCAAATATGATTTAAAACAATTCAAGTTTACTCATATTATGGTTGAATGCAACTATGATGATGAACTAATGAGCAAAGCTCCAAAAGATTATAAGCACATGCGACAAATAAACACGCATTTAGGCTTTAGAGGTTTAAAACATTTTTTAAGTAAAGCAGTTGATTTATCCAATGTAGAGGAAATGCTTTTGATTCATTTATCAACCGAAGCGGATTTGATAGATAGAAAAGTAATTCTTATGAAAGCAAAATTTGAATATCAAAACATTAAGATTGGCATTTGTAAACAATACGGAGGTATTGATTATGGAGGATAAGAAATCATTTGTAGTTTATACAAATTGGAAACAATATATTGATGAACTTACAGATGAAGAAGTTGGAATGTGGACTCGTTGGATGTTTGATTATTGCAACGATAAATGGTTAGACAAAGAAATTGAATATCCTAATAACACAGCGGTTAAGGTTTTATGTAAATTAACTAAAGACATATTAAAGAAAGATTTAGCTAAATACAAAGATAAAAGAAAGCGTATTGATGATATTAACGAACGAAAACGTATCGAACGTGAAGCAAAATCGAAACAAAGTAGCAACGAAATCGAACACGAAATCGTTAACGAAATCGATAACAATATCGAGCAGTGTAATATGTTAAATGTTAAATGTAATATGTTAAATGATAATTCTAAAGAATTAAATAATAATGATTTATCTATATCTAAAGATATATCTAAATCTAGCGGTGAGGTTTCTCGAGAGAAGCCTACACCACTCATTATTCTTCCATGTATTGGCAACTATCAACATCCAATTTTTAAGGATGATATAGACCATTATAAGGAATTATATCCTGCAGTTGATATTCTGCAACAATTTAAAAATATGGTTGGTTGGTTAGAATCTAACCCACAAAATCGTAAAACTAAAAATGGTGTTAAATCTTTTATAACTCGTTGGCTTTCTAAATGCCAAGATAAAGCTCCAAAGGTTGAAAGTTCAAGTTGTAATCAAAATTTCACTACACTTGGTGATGACTATTTAAATGAAGATTTTAAACAAAGACCTAATGAAACTTATGAAGAATATAGAGAGCGTATCATCAAAGACTTTAGAAAAGAAAATGACCCTACTGCATCATTTGGTGGTGTCGAAAAAATCTAATTTAAGAATTTAAATATGCTAGGTAATTTAAATAATATGTCGAGCTAGGACAAAAAAACGAGCATTTAAAAATATTATTGGTAAACGGACTTAAATACAGGGCATTTGAGCATCCTAGCTGCTCCAAATGTAAGGAGGAAAATAATATGGATGTAAAAGAAATAAATGATGTTTATGTAAGTAAAGAGTTTAACGGACAAACTTTTACTCATAAATTACCATGTGAATTATATAATGATCATTTTGAAAATGCTAAAAGGTATAACATACCACATGCACAATTGATTATAGCAGATATACCCTATAATCTAGGAAATAATGCCTATGCCTCAAACCCATCATGGTATGAGGGGGGGGACAACTCTAATGGCGAAAGCGATAAAGCAGGTAAGTTATTTTTCAAAACTGATGAAAATTTTAGAATAGGCAACTTTTTTGACTTCTGCACTAGATACTTAAAAAAAGAGCCCAAAGAGCCTAATAAAGCACCTGCAATGATTGTATTTTGTGCCTTTGAACAAATGCAAATGGTAATTGAAGAGGGCAAGAAACACGGATTACTTAAAAGTTATCCGCTAGTATTTATTAAAAATTATTCTGCTCAAGTATTAAAAGCAAATATGAAAATTGTAGGAGCTACAGAATATGCTGTAGTTCTTTATAGAGATAAACTGCCAAAGTTTAGAAATAAAGGAAAAATGATTTTTAATTGGATGACTTGGGAAAGAGATACAACACATACACAGGTACACCCCACACAAAAGCCCATTTCAATTTTAAAGAAACTTATTGAAATTTTTACTGATGAGGGTGATGTTGTAATTGATCCATGTGCTGGGAGTGGTAGTTCACTTTATGCAGCTAGAGAGTTAAAAAGACCATCTTATGGCTTTGAAATTGAAAAAGATTTTTATAACAAAGCAATTAACTTTTTAGCAGGTGTAGATGAAAGTGAACAAAAAGCCAAAGAAAATGGCGTTCAAACTATATTTAACTTTTTATAGCGAGGTTAAATATGGCTGATTTAAAAGGGTGTTTCTTGCATAATACAGATGATTGGCAAACACCAAAAGAAATTTACAATTATTTTATGAATAAGGGTTATATAGACCCCTGCCCTTATAAAAGTGAAATTGACAACTTAAAAACTGATTTAGGGGGGGTAAATCTTTTTATAAATCCACCCTATAGCGATATAAAAAGTTGGGTTGATTACGCTTTGAATCATATCAAGAATCATAAAGAAAACAACATAGTATTTTTAATACCATCAAGAACTGATACAAAATACTTTCAAAAGATGCTAACTGAAAATGTTGATATGGGAATTTATTTTATAAAAGGCAGATTGCATTTTAATGAAAGCAAAAACTCTGCACCATTTCCAAGCTGCATTATTAAGTTGGAAATGCCTAAAGGTAAAAAATATATTTTAGAAGATTTTAAAAATCTTTGATTAAGGAGGAAGTATGGAATGGAACTTGTTTACTTATCAGGAAGTATTGGAAAAGGCTAAAATTAAGCCGAAAACATATAATAACGAGCAATACAGGGAATATATTGAAAAGAATTTTAAACCTGATTACTGCAATAAGAAATTTTATAACATTTTAATTTCAAGTTACTTTTCAAATGATTGGTATGAATCAACTGTTACACCAGAAGAACAACTTGCTTATTTTAAAGAATTATATAGTGGTTTTACTTATCATTTTCAAAATAATGAGGTTTCTATATTTAGCTTAAAACATAAATATAACAACAGCTCTGATGAATATAGTTTATTCATTCATATATTTGGTGATTTCATCGTAGAATTTCCAAGAGTAAAAGATTTATTCAAAGAAAAACAATGCGCTCCTGCTTGTTCAATATGGTGGTTTAACGAGGATGGCACAGCAGCCGATATGGGTAAATATCTAAATCTTACAGAAGAAGAAAAGCAAGAATGGATCAAATTCGTTAAAACTGCAAATGAAATTATAAATCCTATAGATACAAAACAATTTTCATTTAGTGAGTGGTGGCATGATAGAAGAGAATATTATTTCTTTTATAAATTGCAACTTCACAAATTCGGCAAAGCTGGAAGAGTATTTGAAAAACATACTTATGATAATTTTGCTGATTATGAATTTACCTTTATGGATTTATATAATTATTTTTATGAAAAGGGAGAAATGGAGGAATAAAAATGGAAACTATTTACACAGGCGAAGAGCCTTTACTAGCTGAAACGTTAATTGAAAGAACTATTGAGGAACACAAAATAAATGTGTTTGGAATAGCCAAAATAACAGTAGATTGTTACATGCCTAGCGCTTATGATAAATGGCACTTATGGACAATAACTATAAGAATCAATACAGAACATATAAGTTACTTTTATTCGAAAGAATGTATTAAGCATGGTTATTCAATTACTTATTTACAACATCTTAAAAATATGGGTGTTAAGAAAATAAATTTAAAGAAGATGAGGTGCTATAAATAATGGAATTTAAAAATTTATATCTACAAAATATTAGTAATTACATTGATGATTTAGTTCCTAATGACCCACAAAGTGAAGAACAAGTTTATGATTTGGCTGCAGCAAAAACTAACTTACAGCTTGTAGATGATGAGCTTGAAGATTTAAAGCAACAAAATAACAAGTATAGAGAAATTGAAAGTAAACTAGGCTTTAAATTAACTGAATTAGAAGAAGTTAGCGAAAATTCAATTTACGTTACATCTTGTAAAGAGATTCATTTTAATGGTGATGATTTTTATGGGGACTACACACCAGAAGAATTAAAACAACTTATTAAAAACATTTTAGGCGAATACTTAAGATGTATGAGAGAGGTAAAACAATAATGGGAAAAGTATATTATAACAATATATTATTCGATAGTGATTTAGAAGTTGAGTATTACAAAAAACTAATGAAAGATAGGGATGTAATAAATTTTACATATCATCCAAAAAAGCCAATTCAAATTACAAAAGGGAATTATTACACACCTGATTTTATTGTTTATTATAGTGATGAAGAATGCTATTTAAGATGCGAAATAATCGAGACTAAAGGCTACAACCCTTATTCCAAAATGAAAGATGACATGACTCATCAAATAATGTTGCAGAAGAGTGAACAAGAATTAAAGGAATGGTTAAAACTAAATGAATTAGATTTTAGCTGCCCTGTAAAATATCGCAAAATTAAATTCTTACAGGCTTATGGCTTTGTGGATTGGGATTTTAAAAACCCTAATACTCAAATAAACAAAGCAAGAAATAAAATTAAAACTCAAAAAGAAGAGCTAAAAGAACTAAAAGAGTTCAAGAAAAATGCTTTAAGATTTTTCAATTATTGGTCTAAACAACAAGCCCAAGAGAAATTAACCAAAGCACAAAAGGAATGGTTTGATAAATACGTGTTAGAGATTAAGGAGCAAATATGATGCATGCTGACAATGAAGATGAAGCACTTGCAATACTATTGTTTATTGGATTAGGTGCATTTGCTTTGATATTATCTGGAATAATATATTTGATATGTTGTTTAATAGAGTGGTTGAAGTGGAGGAAACTATGAAAAAATACATAAAAGTTGAAGCAGAATTGATACCAAACGGAGTCAAAATTTACCCAAACAACGTTGAAGCGAGCTTTTTAGATTTTGCAGGAGCAAAAGTTCTCGCAGAAGCCGACACCATAGAGGAGTTATGTGATTTGTTTTATCTCGATAGGGGTGGAGATGTAGATGTAAATGATTTTTATGATAAATATCAATTGGATGTTGCTAAAGAATATTATTTAGAAGAAATAAGGCATTTTATACCTATAAAATTACAAGCATATATTAGAACTGACAAAGGCTTAATCTATGTAGCCAAAATGAATGATAAAGGGGAGTTGGTGTTGATATGAAAAGATATACTGAAGAAATATGGAAAGGCAAATATACTTATGCCGGAAAAGACAAAAGTGCTAAAGAGTATGCTTTATGGGTTGATGAAGCAATACACAAACTAGGCAAACTAGAGGATTTAATGGAAAAGTATGAAATCGAAAGCCCAGAAGCATTAGAAGAAATAATCAAAGATTATGATGATATGGCTAAAAGCATAGTTGAAATGGGACTTGGTGTAAAAGTTGAAATAAAGGGTAAGAGTGAGGAAGATGGGAACAAAAATTCTTAATGTATTACTTACTATATCAATTATAGTAATAAACATCCTACTAATTGGTATTTTCATTTATGAAATTAAAATCAATGGCGATTATATATTCTGTGGATTTTGTGTTATCATTGCGCTTTTATTAGACATTGCAGGTATATTTCAATCAATTATTCTTAAAAATAAATTGGAGGATGAAAAATAATGAAAAAGAAAGATTTAATAATAGCTTTTATGCCATTGGTAATATTGGTAATATTATCAGTTATAGGGCTAGCTCTTATAGCTGCCTCTCCATTTATTGCAAAAGAACTTGAAAAGAAAAATGAAGTAGTAGAACAATATGAAAATGGACTTGATGAACTAGACATTGAGTATGATGATGACAATTATCAGTATATTGTATACACAGGTAATAAAGATAAAGGGACTTTAAAACAATACATTGTAAAACTAGAAGATGTTGTTGTAATTCCTTATACTGAAAATGAGGTGCATTTTGAAATCACAAAAGGTGGCAAATGTAAGTTGTATTTCTTTGTTAAATGGGAGGTGGAGGAATAATGAAAGATATAATGAAAAAGTATCATCTAGGATTTAAACCTCAAGAAATAGATTCAAGTAAAGATGATGGCGTGATACTTAAAGCTCAAATGAAAATAGCATTTGAAACAATGAATGAAAGTTTTACTAAAAAAAACGATGATGAAATACTTAAATTCTTGTATGGCAAATACAAAGATACTGATGTAAGTGATGCATATGTTTTAAGCGAAGAAGATTTTAAAGCATTCTTGCTTGAGATGTTACCTAAATGGAGGACTAAATAATGGATAAAGTATTTGAAGCGTTAGATTGTTTAGCTTTAGAAGTGCCAATAGGCAATAAAGAAATTGCTATTCTAAAATCAGCCTTACTTGAATTAAAAGCAATAAAGGAAGCAAAGCCTAGTGAAGCAATGGAGTGTTTAGAAGAATTAAGAAGCAATTTAGGTGTAATTTATGATGACACACTAAACACTATCGAACAAGCCTTATTAAAGGCTCAAGAGCAAGAAAAGGAAAATGCTGAATTAAGACAACATATCAAACGTTGGCACCATTTACTACTTAAAACAGGTATCAATAGCAAAGGCACTGTTGTTGATGAAATAGAAAACTATTGGCAGATTAAAGTAGAGGCAAAAAATGAAAAATAGATTTTTAATCGATGCCATGCTTATTTTATCCCTTATTTCGCTTCATATATTGCTATTTGCAATTTTGATTTATCAAATTTATACAAATGACAATTGGGTGGTTACAGCTCTATGTATTCCACTTGCAATACTATTAGATTTACTATTTTATTTACACATTAAAACTGAAAAATAAAAAATAGAGGAAAGAAGAAATGGAAGAAAAAAGAAGTGCAAGAAGTTTAAAAATGGAAGCTATAGCTAAAGAGCATCCAGATGTAACTAACGCTATAGTAAAATATATATATATTAAATTAAATATAAATTTATATAAAGAGTATAATAATAGTAATACTAAAGAAATAGATTTAAAAAAGAATAAAGCATTTTATAAACAAACTATTAAAAGATTATTTAATTTAATTGAAAGAAACACAAATAAAAAGTATGCTCTATGGAAAGAATGTGAAGAGGGACAAGCTCTATTAGACATGAAAAGGGCTGCAACAGTTAAATCACCTAACTATGGTGAGGAAGCATCCTTTAATACAGGTTATAGACCTAACACCCAAGAACAAAAACTACTTGATATTGAAAATGAACTTATAAAACAACAGAAGCGAATCATTGAATATGAAAGATTTAAAGAACAAATGGAAGAGGAAAGAAAAACAATTGAATCATTTATTGATCTTGTTCCTAATCCTACAGCTCTAACTGTTGTATCAAGACATTTCTTATTAGGTGAGAAATACTGCGACATAGCAAGAGATTTATGTTATAGTGAAGTTTATCTATTAGTTAAAAGAGCAGTTGATGACCTAGCGCAAATTCTAATGTATAGTTTATAATTGAAGTTAAAATTGAAATAGGCTTAAAAGAGCCTATTTTTCTTTTTCTTGAAAATATAGTATAATTTATCTAGTTAGAAAAGAAACAAACTAAAAGGAGCTAAAAACTATGTATAATTATAAATTTAAAGTAAAATATATAATATATATAATAATATTATTTAGTATTATTACTGTATTACTAACAGGATGTACAAATAACAAGAAAGAAACATATACTTTAAAAGAAAATTCACCTTTACAGGAAGAAGAAAAAGTTACCTCAAGTTATACTTTTAAAAATGAATATGGTAACTACATTATGTTTGGTGATGATAACAACTATTACGAAAGAAGCGCAAGTGAGGATAAATTTAAGAAAACAGGAACTTATCAAAGATATGATAATATGTTCATTGTTGATTCTTATGGAACAAAAATTTATCAAATAACCAAAGATGAAAAGAATTTAATTTTCTATGGTAAAGATAGTTATGTTGCTATCTATGAAAGAGTCTAAATCAAGACTCTTTTTTATTTTGACCCAAATTGACCCAATTATAATGTGTTATAATGTTAGTGTAAAAATATGTAATAAGTACAAATTTAAATAACTCCCATAGAAACTTTAAATAAAAAACACAAACTTAAGCGTATTTCAAAAACAATATAACTTTCCATTAGTATTTATTAGATATTTATACATCAAGTTTTCCAAATTATTTTTTCCCAATAGGCTATTTATAAAAGTAAAGTTGGCTTTTTCCCCCAAAGTAAATTTTTCACTGCACCCTTTACTTAAATAGCCTTTTTATTTTGTCTATAAAGTATAATTATTAAATATATTTAAAATAATAAATAATAAATAATATATTAAATAATAATTATATTTAAATAATAATTATATTTAAATAATATATATATAAACCAAGTAATAATATTAAACTAAAGTAATAAAAGAAGAAAGAGAGGCGAAGCTGATATATGGAATATGAATTAGATTTAGAAGAATTAGAAAAAAAGAAGAAATTAACAGCTAGGCAAGAAGCCTTTTGTCAAGAGTATGTTTCATGCCTAAATCAAACTTTAGCCTACTCCAGAGCATACCCTGATACAAAGAAAGATTCGGCTAGATCAGCGGCAGCTCGCTTGTTTGCAAACGTTAGCGTGCAGGCGCGCATTAAGGAGCTTCAAGAAGAACAAGCCAAAAGATACAACATAACACCTGGATTCTTAATCGAAAAAGCCATGTGGGTTGTTAATAAAGCAACAGAGGGAAGAGATGAAGTTGTAGTTGACAAATTCGGTGAGGTTGTTAAAACAGGAAATAAGATTTACGACCATAGAGCCATCAATGATGCGATAAAGAACATTGCATCTATTACAGGTTTAAATAGTCAAACAATCAAAGCTCAAGTAGATGCAAAAGCAGAAGCCAATGTTAAGGTTGTTACTGCTGATGATGTAGCATCAAAAATATTAGGTGATGATATAGATGCTTAAGCTAGGGCATAAGTTCAAAAAATTTTTAAGGCTCAACCCTTTTACGAATGGGATAGATGAAGAAATCCTAGAGGGACAAACAAGTGCAGGTAAAACAACAGTTGGATTAGGTTTGAAACTAATTTTACTTGCAGCCTTAAGCCCAAAGAAATTACATTTGCTATGTGGTGCTAATCTTGGCAAGGTTGAAGATAACATCATATCAAAAGACAATGGCATTTTAGACATAGCACAAACATATGGCTTTAAAGTAGATTATTTTCCTAATGGACATGGCATATTCAACAAAGCTCATATTTTGATTTATGGTAAAACACCAGATCAAGATAAAATATTAAGAGTTGCAGGTTATGGTGATGAATCTAAATGGAAAGACATACTAGGAAGCCAATACGGAGTTGTTGGAGTAGATGAAGCAAACATTGCCAATATAGAGTTCTTAAGAGAATTATCTATGAGAAGAGATTATTGGATGCTTACATTAAACCCTGATAACCCAGATTTAGAGATTTACAAAGAATTTATAAACCGCTCAAGACCTTTAGAAGAGTTTAAGGGCGATTATCCAGAAGAACTTATGAATCAAATCGTAAGTGTTCCTGAACGTAAAGGAAGCGTGCATTGGTATTTCACAATGGATGATAACGCAGCCTTAAGTGAGGAAAAGAAAGAACAAATAAGAAACAGCGTTCCTGCAGGCTCTAAACAATACAAGAATAAAATCTTGGGTTTAAGAGGTAGAGCAGAGGGATTAGTTTTCAAGCGTTTCGATAGGAATAAACAAGTTATCAATATGCCTTTAGAAATGCTTACGCCTCAAACCTTTAGAGATATGGTTTTAAAACCTTATGAACAGGTTGGCTATATCTTTTGTGGTTTAGATAGTGGTATAGAAAAAGATGCTACAGCATTAGTTACAATGCTAGTAACTACAATGGGAAGAGTTGTAATGCTTCCGTCAATGTATTACGATTGTAGCAAAAATAATGAGCTATCAAATGCTCCAAGTAATCAAGCTGCAACAATTGAGAGGTGGCTTGATTTTATTTTGTCTAAAGTTGGTTTACTTGATCCAAATAGCGTAAAGATATGTTGTGATAGTGCAGCGGTAACAAATGCAACTGCGAAAGAAATCAACTTAAGAACACATTATAACTGCTTGCCTGTAGAAAAGAAAGACAGAATGAATGATACTTTAAGAGCTATAGGCATAATAGAAAAAGAAGATTTTGTTACGATTCTAAATTGTGGCAATATCGACCCAACAACATTTGAGAAAGTAGGCGATACAGACATGTTTATTGTTGAAATTGAAAATCAAGTTTGGGATAAGAAAAAAGGAAATGTTCCAGAAGATGGCAACGACCATTGCATTGATGCGTTTAAATATGGAACATATCAAATTTATTATGGAGGTGTTTACTAATGGCTTTGAATGATTACAAACCTAACGAGTTTTTACCAGAGCCTTTGAGAGTTTGGCTTAAGCAACCTCAAAAGGTATCAGTATATAGGAGCTATGATTATTTAAGAATGTTTAGCGGACAAGATTTGTTAGCCATCATGAATAATAATCTTGCTAACAACATTGCAAGTGGTTTTACAAATGCCAACTATTCAAATTTAATGAGTGGTATAGCTCCAAGAATGTTAGAGATATTAGTAAATAAAATCATTAACAAAGTTGATTATATAGGCTATGAGAACTGCCAAGAACTTGAAGAAATACTTTCAAAAGAGTATTTAACAATCAAGTTAGATAAGGCTTATAACAATGCGATAAGAACAGGTAGAGATTTACTTGTTTTATATCCTAAAGGCGAAGCAACAGACAAAGCAATTCAAATTAGAAATGTTGAATGCTTTAGACATAGACTTATTTATGATGATGAAGAAATAAGAGAAGTTTATATTTTAGCAGATAAGATAGAAGCTAAAGCAAATGAAAATTATATGATTTTCGAGCATAGATTCTTTAGTAAAGATGGAAAGCCAATGCAAGAATATACTTGCGAATTATATAGTTGGCGAAATGATGAATTAGATAAAACTAATAAGTATAAGTTTACTAAAGAAGAAATGGATAGACTTGTTGAGAAGCTAGAAGCAAGCATTGCAGAAGCATTGAAGCAATACAAGTTCTATAAGCCTGTTGAATTACCTTTTAGAGGTTTAGGCTGCTATGATATTAAGAACTCAATTTATAATTCAAAATTCCCATCATCAAGTATTCCTGAATCTAGGTTTGTAAATGTTCAAGATAAGATAATGGAAATTGAAAACTCTATCACTTACAAAGAAATGGATAAGAATTTAGGTAGAGGTAGAGCAACAATTCCAAGTTCATTTAACTTTGCACATGGCTTAAACTTTGGCGGTGGCAATGCTTCTAATTTGGCTAGTAAAGGAGCTTTTGTAAATCCGCTTGATTCAACATTCTTTGTTCAATACAACACAAATGCAAGCGACAAAGCAATAGCACCACAGGGAATCCAATTCGATATAAGAAGCGAAGCATGGCGAACTTCTTTAAATGGTGAAATTGGTGATTTGTGTGCAGTATTTGGAATTTCTATTTTAGACTTTGATCCAAGACTATTACAATCAGGACAAAGAACTGATGATGAAATAAATGCAATGACAGATATAACAGCGGATACAGTAAGCAAGTTAAGAAGCATAAATGAATATAAAATAAATCAAATGCTTAATGATATAGTTGCTTATAGTGGTTTAGAGCCAAAAGACAAAGATGGAAATATCGTTAAATTTGCAATTAAATGGAACATTGCATCAATTATAAATCCAACAAAGAATCAAACACTTATTGGTATGCAATTACAAAATGGCACTATTTCAAGAAAGGAAGCTATTAAGCGAAGCAATCCTGATTACACTGAACAAGAAATAGAAGAAGAATTGAAAGCAATCCAAGAAGAAAGAGGGCTTGCAGAAGCAAATGCCATTTTCTAGGTAGGTGATACCTATGGAAGATAAACAAAAAACTTTAATAATGCTTGTAGAAGATACAACTACAAGACTTAAACTTATCATTCAACAGGGCGTAGCTTCAAACCTATCCCAAGCAATTATATTAAACGAAGCAAATTCTTTAATAAGTGAAACCGAAAAGAAGCTAAAAGACCAAACAAAAGATAAAGAGTTCATAGAAGAACAAATTAAAGGCTTAAACCTGCTTTTAGTTAGTTGGATGAATAATTATCTACTTGGCTTAAATAAAATCGCTAATGCGAACAAATCAAGCATTTTAAAAGAATGTTTAGACAATTATAAACTTCTTAATAAAGAGGGAACGCCTATTAAGACTTTAAGAAATGGTGGCATAACATTAGTAAGCCAATCAAACAAAGATTTATATCTTGCTAATGAGGGAATAGCAAACATAAGAGATTTAATGACAAACCCCCAAGAGGGTGGAGTTGGTCGTTATGTTGACTATGGTAAAAAGTTAAGAGAACAAATAAGCCAATTTCAAGAAGAGTACGCTTTAGATCCTGCATCCTTTACTGATAGAAAAGGAAATAAGAAAAACTTAAGAGCTATGGCAGAGATTAAAGTTAGATATGATTTAATCACTGATGACTTAAAAAACAAAAATGCCAAATATGTTGTAGCAACCGCACATCCAAACGCAAGTGAGCGTTGTAGTTGGTGGCAAGGAAAAATATTCAAAGTTGATTTAGACATTGAATCAAGAGGAATGCACCAATATAAAGGGAAGCCGATTCAAACAGTTATTGAAGAACTAGATGGACAAAAAGTTTATAGTTTAAAGCAAGCTGTTGAAAATGGCTTTTTATCTTATAACTGCCAACATAGGCTTATTAAGTATTACAAAGGCATTAAACCGCCTAAATACAATCTAATTGAGGTTGAGAAAAAGAGAAACGAAACAACAATTCAACGCTCTTTAGAAAACAAGATTAGACAAACAAAGATGATTGAATCAATCAATGGTAGAAATAGCCTTATAGAGCGTAAAAACCCATTTACAAAAGAAATGCAAGTATTTAAAGCAAGTGATTATTCACAAGTTATGCAAGACTATTATAAAGATTATTGCAATAGGCATGGCTTAACACAATATACTTGGAGGTTAAGAATCACTCAAGAAGAAAGAGGAAATGCAACACCAAGAAACAATCCTACAAGTGTTGAAAAGATTATCGAAACACCAAAACTAAGTAATGAAGAATTGACAGAAGTATTTTCAAAGCATTTTAATGGCGATACAAAGATATTAAATGACTTTGTTAGTCAAGCCAATGTTAAAGATGAAAATGTATATAAGATTTTAGCTAATTCTAATAAGCTCGAAAGCGTAAAAATCGAAAAGGGCGACCCTAGATATGCACCTGGATTCGATAACAAAATTTATTTACGTTCTACTAAAGATGTAAGAGCTGCTTATCATGAATACGGACATTCACTAGATCATTTAGTTGCTAAAGACCAAAAATACGCAACTGAAAAGCACCAATTTAGATGGGTTAGTGATGACATTCAAGATATAAGATTAGAAGCTAAAAAGGAAATGAATAACGAAATTCCAAAAAAATTAGCTGATATTCTTGAGAGTCAAAGGAAAAGAGTATTTGACTCGTTGAATATTAAGAAAGCAGAGGCAAAAGTTTTAGATGATATTCGTAAAAAAGCAAGCCTTTATAGTCGATTACCAAGAGAAATCATGGAAAACGATATTAAAGATAATTTGAATAAAGAAGTTTCTAAAATGTTTAACGCTAAAATCAAAGATGATGTCGAATATACCGAATGGTCTTGCTTAAGTGATATTTATGATGCAATTACTGATGGAGCTGCAAAAAATGCAAATGTTTTAACAGGCAGGCACGGACAAATGTATTATTTGCAACAATCTATAGTTTCTATAACTACTGCAGGTAAAGTAGTAAGACAAAATACTGAAATATTCGCAAACTTTTGTGAATTAAAAATGTCTAATTCAACTAAACAATTGGACTTTTTAAAAGAGAATCAACCTAAATTATTCAACAAACTTGAAGAAAGATTTAAGTATGTTGCAGATTATTTGGAGGATAAGAAAGTATGAATGAACTAGATAAATTAGAAAATGAATACTTGAATTTATTTAAGGATGAATTTCAACCTTTTCCCCCATATTGGTTTGAAAATGATAACAAATCTAAAAAGGTTGAAGTTTTAAAAGAAGCCATAAAACAAAAGAAACTTATTATAGACATAAGTGATGATTTTGTTGAGGGTGTATTTTAAGAGGTAATAAGCAATGAACATACTTCTTATTATCCTTTTATCAATCTTTGTTAGTGTAGCAATGGTTAATATATCCGCTAACGAGGATGAGAAAAACAATGATAAATAGTTAATTAGGGCTTTTATAGCCCTTTTTATATTGCCTTTAATGATTTAGGCGTAAAAGAAAATCAAACTTTTCAAAACCCAAAATTTTGAGTGGCAACTCGTAAGAAATGCGTAAGAAAGGAATTTATGAAAAGACAAAATTTAAGAGCAAAATTACAAGATGCAGGTTTAGAAGCTGAAAAGATTGATGAAATTGTTAATTACATCATGGATGAAAATGGCAAAGACATTAACCAAGCTAAAGCCAACGTTGATGATGATTTTGCAAAAGTTAAAGCTGAAAACGAAGCCTTAAAGCAATCTAACACCGAATTAACTGCGAAAGTAGACAGTTATAAGGATTATGAAGATTTAAAGAAATATAAGGCTGATGCAGAGGCTTTAAAGGAAGAAACCAAAATCACTGAATATCTAAAATCTATAGGATGTAAGCATCCTGATTTAATCAAGAGTCAAATTGACTTCTCTAAAGCTAGCTATGATGAAGAAAAAAAGACTTTTACAGGTTTAGATGAAACAGTTAAAGGTTTAAAGGAAAAGTATAAGGACATGTTCGAAAATGTAAAAGTTGAAAACAAGTTCAATCCTACTTTAGATGGTGGGATTGGAGGGCAAGAAAGCGAGTTTTTCAAGCAATACAAAAAGGAACATCCTGACTTATTTAATTAAAAAAATATTTAAAAGAAAGAAAAGAAAGAGGTAAACAAAAATGACATTCGTTCCACAAACAGAATACGGACAAATCGTAGCAAAGAAATTACGTTCACAATTAGTAGCAAATGGTTTATTTGCAAAGAAATATGTAGGTGATGCAAGAGCAGCAGCCGTTATGGTACCTGTTACTGATGAAGTAACTTTAGGAGATTATAATAAAACATCTATTGGATCAAATAGTGTTTCTTATGATGGAAATGCTTATATCAATGTAAACATCGATAAAGATAGATTCGTTTCATTATATTTAGATGGCTTCAATATGGCTGCAGCTTCTTATGATGAAAAAGCAGATGCTTTAGATAAGGTAGCTTATGGTGTTGCAAAAGATATGAACACTTATGCAATTGGAACTTTATTAAAGGCTGCACAGGGTTTAGACAAAGCAGGAAACGCTTATGGCTCAACTGATACAAGATACCAAAAGACAGGCACAATCAAATCTAATGGTACTGATGATGTATATGATACATTATTAGCTTTAGCTGGTGCTTTAACTGATAAGGGTGTTCCTATGGAAGATAGATACATCGTTGTTAATGGTACAGGCTTATCAAAGATTATGGGATCTAATAAGACAATTAGACAAGGCGATATGGCTCAAGAATTAGTAAAGAAAGGCTTTATCGCTCAAATTGCAGGCTTCAATGTAAAGGTTACAAACCTAGTTACAGGTAATGTAACAATTGGCACAGGTCAAAGTGCAGCATCAAAGGCTATTTGGGGTGTTGTAGGACATCCAGAATATGCTACTGACCCTGTAGCATTTAGAGCAGAGCCTATTTTCGTTGATGGTAATGGCGATGCAAATGTTGTTGGCGGTGCATTCGTTAAAGCTAGAGTTGCTTACTCTTATGATGTAACTAACCCAGAAGCATTCGGTATTTTAGCAGCCTAGTTCATTATAAAAACTAATTTAATAGTGGGTAGTCTTTTATAGGCTACCCCTATTTTTTTTAGATTAAAAGGAGGTATTAAAATGGAATATACTTTCCAAAACTATTTAACAACAGAAGAGTTCCATGAAAGAAGCGGATATGATTTAACAAAAAGACTAGAAATAGGCGATTTAACAGACTCTACAAAGGCAGCTAATAATTTTATGCAAGATTGTTTCGATGAACTTGTAAATGAGGTTATAAAGCCAAATAGAGGCATTTATTGGACTAAAAACTTTTTAGTTGATGTGTTAAGTGATGAAGCTGAAAGTAATGAGATTCTTGCTGAAATGAAAAAAGGTTTTATTAAGGCATTCTATGAACATACATTATATCGTTTCGAAATAGGTGATCCTGTTGCGTGTGCAAATAAAGATTTACCTAGATTTAGCGAACACGTTATAGATGCTTTAGCAACAAATAGAATTATTTTTAGAGGTGTTTAAAATGGCTCTAAATACGATTCATAAAAGCAAACAAGATTTAGTTAATGCTTATAACATTACACAAAACAAAACTTTTAAATGTGAGATTGCAGGTGAAAAGGAAGTTCAAAGAGTATCTGCTTCTTTGGGCTTAAATTTACCAAGCAATAAACTTACATTAAAAGTAAATGGACATAGTAAAGTTTTAGATAAGGATAAAATTAAGGTTTTAAATGAGGTTTACATTGTAGTTGCAGTTAAAGAAACATTCGATAAACCTGAACAATTTAGAAAAAGAGCAGATTATGAGTTCTTTAATGGGACATCATATATCTTTTTAGAGTAATAAGTTATGACTTATGAAATGGCACTTTCTCTAATGAATTATCTAAAAGCGAAATGTCCTTATGATACAGGAAATTTACATGCATCCATTCAAGCTCCACAGGGCAGTGAAAAGGAATGGATAATTATTATTGGAAATGATGATACATCCATAAGCGGTACAGCTTCAAACACTTACGCATCAATTTTAAATGAAGCAAGAGTTATTACAAGAAAGATTAAAACCGAAGATGGATATACATATAAAAGTTACGAAAATAAACACTATCATTGGGTAAATGCAGCAATTAGAGAATGGATATTTACTCATTATGATAGTGATGCAATTAAACTTAACTCGGAGGTGGAAAGCAATGAGTGATAACAAGTTAGAGGGACAAAGAGATAAATATACAGAATTAGCAAACTTGCTAATGGGTAAATTTGAAGATGCAGGTTTAACTACAAATATCGTTGTTGGCTCAACTGATACAATAGATTGGAATGATTTTGTAAGTGAAAAATACGTTGTTACAGGCGTTTTAGGAATGGCAGGCGGTAATAATACCAAGTTAAGTGGAAGTGTTATCAAAAACGAAAATTTTACTTTAGCGTTAGCGTTGCCAAATAATACTACAAATGATTTTGCATCCACACTAGCAATAGTTAGGGATGTAATAACTGCTATGGTTAATGCACCTGTAAGCATTAAAAATATTGATTATACATTAGTTGATAACGGAACAACATCAACTCAATTTGGAATAAGAATTAAGGGTGGCAATGAGCTAGGAGTTGTTTATGAAAACTTTATGCTTGTTGTAGCTCCTAATTTGCTTGAGGCTGCAGGCGCAACAATAACTTTTAACTATTATGAAGATGATGAGCCTGTTGAAGCTGAAATGGTTGGCGATTATCATTATTCATTCGTAAAACAAAAGTTATATGATAGTGAATTTACAAACACAGTTGAATTGCAAAAGAATTTATACAAAGGCAAATCACTATCTTTAGTAATTGAATATTACAAAATTAAATCTAATTCATTACACCAAGCACTAGAAACCGAAGATTCTTTTGTTGTAACCATTGATGATGGAAACAATGTTGTTTTAGATGAACAAGAAATGGAAATAACATCATATACAGAAGATGTTGTTAGAGGCGGTTATGTTAATTGCAAAGTTACACTAACATCCAAAGGATAGGTGATGAATTATGGCAGAAGTAAAAGTTATAATTCAAGACAATTTAGGTGGAAATGAAACCTTAACAAAGAAAACACCAACGTTAGCAAGTGCTTCTAATGCTCAAGAAATAGCAACTGCAGATTCTAAAGAGGTATCAACTGCTAAAGCTGGTGTTAAGAATTTAGCAATCGCTACAATGCTTGCTAAACAAAGTGCTAACTACATTACTTCTAATGTTGGAAAATGGACAGGAAATAGTCATAATCAAGCGATAGTTAATAATGTTCAAGATATGTTAGGAATTGGAATGCTTGCTGTTGTAAATCCTGCAGTGGCTATAGCTTCTACTGCAATAAGATTAACTACTGCAGCATTAGATCAATCTTGGGAAAACAAAGAAATGCAAGCAAGCTCACAAAGGCGACTTGCTAGAGCAGGTTTTAATAATGTAGGCGAAGCTATAGGATATAGGAGGAACAAATAATGAAAATATTTATTTATCCAAAAGATGGGACAACAAACCCATCTACTTGTATAGATATAACTCCTTATATCACAGTTAATCAAAATCAACAAAAAAGATGTGATGATGCTTTTGCAATAACTACATTTAAAATGATTATCCCAGCAACATTATTTACTAAAGCAAAGTACAATATTCCGCCATTTACAATGTTTGAGATAGCAAGTGCAAATATCGCACCAATGCAAAGAGGAAATGAGCGTTATTTTGGCTATTCTAAATGTACTAAATACTTAAGAGAACAACCAGATGGTGAAATGTATTATATTCATGATGTAACGCTTGTAGAGCCTTTAGCATTACTTGAAACAATCCAAATAGGAACTAAAACATTTACAAATCACAATGATAAATATTATTTAGATGTTTTAACAAAACTAATCCATAATATCACAGGATATAATATTCATTTTGATATACCAACAAGCGGAAATAATGCTTGGAACTCTCTTGATAGACATTCTTATTCATATGATAAGGGAACAACTGCTTTTGAAATAGCAAATGATATTTTCACAATACACAATTGTAAAATGAAAATTGATTTTTGGGATACAATTACAACATCTCAAAATGCTTATAGTATTTACTTTATTATTAAGCCTATTAACCTAGATTCAATAAATGAGGTGCAGTTTAATGATAATACTTTAACATATGTAAGTTATGAACAAAACTTTGATAACTATTGTAAGTGTTTAGAATCTCAAGTTGATAATGTAGTAGATAGAAACACTATTACTAAATATTCTAATTTAACTTGTAGAAGTGATAATAACATTTGTAATGCTGATAATTGTTTTATCGAACTACCTGCAAAGATTGAAAAGGCAGTAAGACTGCAAGTATTTACGGAAGTTATTGAACATGTAAATATTTATGTTAATCAAGAAATGTATGAAGAAGTTGAAAGATGGAATAGAGGTAGCCTAACGGATTTAACATTTGATGACATTAAGAATGGAATTGCATCCATAGTAGATGAAAACAATAATAATGAGCCAAAATATGGCTCTGATTGGCTTGTTGAGTTAATGGAAGAAATTTGGGAATCAAATCCTGATTTCGATGAAAGTGATTACGTTTTTAATGGCACTATAGTTGGCTATAATTACGTTTTTAATGGCTTAAGAAGAGAAGATGGAAATTCAACATCAAGAGTTGAAAAGTGGTTTGATATTACAAGCAATATGTTAAACGAAGATATTTACATGGCATTGCCTACAAACCAACAACCAAAGTATTGTTATTATAAATCAGGCGATAACAAGATACAGGGCATTTATAAGTATTATAAAGATAATTGGATTAGTAATATTCAGGGTGTATCTGCACAGCCTATGCTAAAGGAATGTTTAGACAAAGAACAAACCGCAACAAGCAACATTCCTATTGATTCTAGCGAGTATTGTAGAGTTTATTATTCTACAACAAATGAAAGAACAAATCCTATGGATGTCAAGTGGAATGTTGAAGCACACCCTATCACTAATCAATATGTTAAGGATGTTAAAGATGAAACAAACATTGTTAATGAAAATGCTTATTTCAATACTTCAAGAAGCTATGGAAACAGTGCTAACTATATTGATTATGACATAATGAGAAAAAATATACATATATCAAATAGTTTTTTAGGCACACCTGAATTAACAATTCAAACGCTAGACTATTGTCCTTTAGATACAAATACAAAATTTGAATATGATAATCAAGTTTGGTATGTTAGCTCAATTGTTATGGAAATATTAAGAGAACATATTATGTATACAATAAATGCTTCAACAAACTATAACAAGCAAGCTGATTCAATAGGTGTTAGAACACAATATCAAGCGACTAAAATAGCACTTGATAATATTAAAGAAAGACATATATATTTTAAAAATGATAGTTCAATCGAACTACGCCAAAGTTATTCGTATTTCTTAAGGTGTGATTTTTATAGAAGTGCTGCTGATGAAAGCCCACTAAAAGTTTTATTAAGAGCTAATATTTATAGCGTGGGCGATGGTGGTGTTACTGTTGTTGCCAAAACAATAGATAACTTTAGCGCAGGCGTAAAACTTGCCGAAAGCAATGGAGGAAATTACATTCAAAAGGATGTTCCTTATGCAGATAACAATGGTGAAGCATATTCATTAACTTGCATATTAACTTATTATGATAATGATGATGATGTGCCAATTAGTGTTTCAAGAAAACTTCCTGAATTTGATACAACAGAATACGCTTTAAGCGGTTGGATGGTATCACCTATAGAAAAATATGTGATCTATAAAGATGAACATGAGAGCTTGGCATTTACAGTGTATTTACCAAATGCTACTTATGAAGATGAATAAATAATATAAGGAGGAAACTTATGAAAGTTTTTTTAAATAGTAATTTTGAAATTGAAAATATTTCAAATGAATCAGGCGACCCAATAGTAAGGGGAAGCGATAAGTTTAATAAATTGCATATATTCGTTCCTACAAGCACAGTGAATAGTTACAATACTATTTCACCACTTTATAGCGTAAAGCGTGCTGATGGAAGAATTTTAGGCAATTATGCAACAATTACAACTCATGATAATACAGAAGCCTTTAATGGTTATTATGGTTGGAAAGGCGATTTCAATCCAAGAGATATTGCAGTTGCAGGCGCATTAGAATTAACAATTTCATTTAAGATGAAGAAAACTGCTGCATCTGTAGAAATGACAAAGACAGTTGCTAAAATAACTTTAGAGGTTAAGGATGCCGCAGTTGTTTTAGATGATGTTTTAGTTTTAGGCGATGGTGGTGCTTGGATTTCTTTGAGTGAATCTATCACAGCACTTACAAGCAATTTAAGTGGTAAAGCTGATAAAAATAATAATCAACAAACAATTGTTGCAGGATTAGTTAAATCAACAAGTTTTAAAAAGGGTGATGCTGAACTTGCTACAGAAGCTCAAGTTAGCGAAGAAGCAACAGCTAGACAACAAGCTGATAATGCTTTACAAACTGATATTAACACTAGAGTAAAGATTGCAGATATTATCAATGCCTTAAATGATACATCTACAAATAAGCCTTTAAGTGCTTATCAGGGTAAATTATTAAAAGATGCAATTGATGGTATCAATACTTTATTAAAAAGTGATGATACAAACCTAGATGAATTACAAGAAATTGTAACTTACATCAAGAACAATAAGACTTTAATTGATGGCATTACAAGCTCAAAAATAAGTTTTACTGACATAGTTGATAATTTAACTAGCGAGCTTGCAAACAAGCCTTTATCAGCCAAACAGGGCTATATTTTAAAAGGTTTTATTGATGCTTTACAAACTGCAGTTGATAACCGCTACACAAAGAGTGAAACTAATAACTTATTAGATGGTAAGGCTGATAAATCAACAACTTACACAAAGACTCAAGTTAATAATTTATTGAGTGGTAAGCAAGATATAACAATTCCAACAATCACAATTGCAGGTATTGAATATACAAATTTAGAGGCTGCAATTAACGCTATCAATGATTATGCAGAAACAATAGAGCAAGTAATTGGCTCAATAAGTGGAAGTGATACAACAATTGCAACAAGACTAACTCAATTAGAATCAAGTGTTAGTTCATTAAATAGTGCTTGGACTACATTTACAACAGGAACAAGTGCAGATAATATTATCAATACTTTAGTTGAAATACAGCAAGAGTTAGCAAAGTTTAATATTATAGATGCAAATTCAAGTGTTACTCAAGAACAATACGATAGTGTAAACGAACACACAATAGCAGTAAGAAATTACATTTCTTATAGATATTTAAGGACAAATAGTGGCACTCACGAATTTTTTTCATTTGATGGCTCAAAACTTTCTAGGTTAACAATTAGAAGCGATTTAACAGTTGGAGTAAGCAATGCAATATTTGAAAAAGACTATAATAAAGTAACCTCTTGGAGTACAACGCCAAATGACACCCACTACCCAAGTGAAAAGCTAGTCAAAGATAGCCTAGATAGTGAAACAAGCAGAGCCACATCTCAAGAGAACAAATCCCTATACCACTTGGGAGCATTTGACAGTGCAGATGGCAAGACAAGACAAACAGGGGTTGTAGTATTTGATGATTTTAGTAATCCAATGTGGACACCAACATCTAACACTTATGGCTTTTTACTAAATATGCCAAATTATGACACAACAGCACACGAGGCTGTCGCAAGTGTTCCGATTAAAACGGGAGATAGTGCTTGGGCTTCTCAAACAGCTTGTTTTAACAATATTCAGCAAAGAGTTTATTGTCCTAGAGATTGGAAAACACCTATTGTAATTCAATACAAACTATCTTCCTCATACCCAGACACCCCAATCGAGGGGGAGAGCATACTACCACTAGACAGCAATATGGCTAACAAGATTAGGCAAGATGTAGTTGAAACGTTGAATTTGTGGAAATATGGAAATTACAATGTTAGTTTACCACAAAATACAGCAGGTGATTTTTCAATAAAATTGTATAGTAGTAGCACTCTTGTTAGCACACTTGTTTATACCGCAACAATAGGGCATTATGAAGGAACATTTACCAAAACAGATAATACTAATATTTTACAATTTTATATAAGTGGTAGTAATAGGGATAATTATAATAATTATGATATTTCTGATTTACCAAACGGAACTTATACTATTTCTATTGATATAACAGGTAATACATATTCAAATGTTAATATCACCAACATTATGCTAAACTCTGGCTCACACCCATATCCACCAAGCGACTACCACGCTTCAAAGCACATCACTGATGAGGAAGCGACAAACCTACACAATGCAGAGGGTGTTCTTTTGTGGGAAAACCCTAGTCCTGAAAGTGCTTTTTCAAATCAAACAATAACAACAAGCGATATGAGTGCATATAAGTATATAGTTTTTGAATACCTAATAAGCCATACAGCTGGCGATGGTTATGCTCATACATTCCAAAAATTTAAGAGAAGCTCAACCGTTGGCGAAAAATATGTATTGTCTATCGCATCTTACGGACAAGGTGTTGCTGTTTGTTATAGAGAAATTGAAAATTATAGTAGTAATGCTAACCAACTTAAAATTATGGCTGGAAAATACGTTGATAATTCAACAAATGAAACTAATAATGATGTTTGTGTCCCTATTGCCGTATATGGAACAAATATTCTTTAGGGAGGTACTAGAAAATGATAAAACAAAATCAAGTTTATGTTATTGATAATCCTAAAACTAACACCTTTAAGGGTGTGGATGCTAAAGATTTAATTTTAGATACTTCCGCAAAAGAAGAAAAACAAAAGAAATTAGGCACTGTCCTAAATGAACATTCAAGTGATATTAAGGCTTTGAAAGAAGAAAACAAAGCCTTAAAAAAGGCTATCAAAGACTTAACTCTTATCGTTAATTCTTTAAACCTTAAAACAAAATAATAAGTATTAAATAATATTAAATAAAAGAAAAAGGAAAGGTATTTAATTATGAAAAATAAAATGAAATTCTTATTTGGTTTTTTAGCCCTAGCATTAGGGTTTTTATTTTGCTTTTGCTTATCAATATCCGTAAATGCTGAAGAAGTAGAGGAAACAGTTGAAATTGTAGAAACTGATGAAGAAGCCCTTAAATTCTTCCTTTACCATTTAAAGAATCTAAAATGGGATGAATTTGAAGCAATCATTGGTTGGATTATTGCTTATCTAGTTGCTAATTTTACTGCAATCCTAGCTTGTATAATCACTATCGTTTTAAATAAACATAAAGAATATAAAACTTCTAAAGCATATCAAGAAGCATTCGCTAAACTTTCTTTAGAAAATCAACAAAAGATTGAAGAAAGAGAAAAGGCTTATCAAGAAACTTTAGAAAGCCTAAAAGCTGAAATTTTAGAAATTCAAAAAGAAAATCAACAAAAGTTAGTAGATTTATCTAACGACCAAACAAAAGAAATTGCTAAAGCATGCGCTAGTATTACTGCTGACTTATCTAAATAATAGGAGGTGTTCCTATGTGGTTTACAGATATTGAACATTGGAGTTCAAATAAATTAAAAGCCCATTTTTTAATCTATGGGCTTTTTTACTTGGCTTTTGCTTTAGTAGCTCCAATTATTATTATAGGCGTTAAATATGACCTAATTAAATCAAGCTCAACACGCTTAACAGGTGTGGGTTTGGTTTTAGTAGTTTGTATTGCAGTATTTCTTTTAAAAGGTGTTAAAAGGCTTTTAAATAAGTTACCTCAAGATGAACTAAAAGAACAAAGATTCAAATTTACAATTTTAATGATTTATAGCTTGATACTTCCTGTTGGAGGTATCTTGCTTTTAAATTTAATCAAAACAAATGTTGATCTAGCTTGTAATACTCTAATAAAGGTTTTAAGTTCTATCATCTGCTCAATAATGGTTGACTATTTAACACTTCATTATTTAGAGGCTGAATGGGATTTAAGACAAGAAGCAAAGCATCAAATCCAAATCAATAAAAGAGTTGAAACTCTAACAAAGTAAGGTGATGTTATTTTATGGATTTAACTGAAAGAATGAATAATTTTATAAATGAATCAACTGAACAGGCTGCGAAAGTAGTTAATAAATATGGCAAGCCAAAATATATTGCAGCCATTACAGAAATTGTAATTAGTGCTATGGCAATAGTTGGCATCCAAGTTGTAACAATGGGATTTGATTTTACAAAATTAACAAGTTGGCAATTTTGGGTTAGAACACTAGCATTAACAGCTTGTATATTCTTACTTTTTAGAGCCGTTGTAAATGCTCGATTTGATAAAACGGCAGCAAGACAAAATGTGCTTGATGTTATGGATGAATATAATTCATTGAACAAAGACAAAGACCTAGACATGAAAGAGTATTTAGAAGAATTTAATCTTAATACTAAAATAGGTGTTTATGTTGGCAAAATAAACAAGCGTATAAATCGTTTAGAACGTAAAAAGATAAAGACATATAGTACAAAAAAGAAAATGTCTTTAACAGCCAAAATTAACATTTTAAAAGAAGAAATTAAACCTGAAAGAATAAAAGAAATCATAGATATTATTAGAGTTAAATATTATATGGTTTTCTATGATGACTTCCAAAACGTAGAGCGTGTAGGTGGTAATGGTAGAATCCTAACAAGAGGAAATCAAGCCTACAGCAAATCTTTTAATAAAGCATCATTCAATAAAATTTGGGCTTACATTTTATGTTCTGCAATTCTAGCTTTATCTATTTGGAGCTTTGGCGATACATCAACTATAACAATTATCGCTAATGTGCTTTCAAGTTTAATAATGATAGTTACAAGAATATTAACTGCATTTGTCGAAGCAGATAGAATCTATGACTCTACAATTACAGCTTCTTATGTTTGTAAGATAGATATTTTAAAAAGCTATTTCAAATGGAAGAATGAAAGAGTAGAAGCTGAAATTCAAAGAAAGCAACAAGAACAAATCAAAGAACTTAATAGCAATAAACCAATTCTTATTGGTACAGGTAAAATTGAGGTGGCTTAAAAACCACCTCTTTTTTTATTGCCTAAAATAGGTTATAATTAAAATGTCCTATAAGTTATTTTATCGGTATGGGTGCAACATTGCATCCATATTTTTTTATTTAAGTAAAAATCAAGTAAGAATAAAGCGGTAAAATTTGAAACAATTTGAAACTTTTTTATGAAATTTATCTAAATTGCATCCTTTATATTATATAAATAGGTTAAAATTTGAAACTTTTTGAAACAAAATGAAACAATTTGAAAATAAGCGTATTAAATCCGTTGGGTACACCAAACAAAGAAAAAAGCCTTTATTTAAGGCTATTTTTTATTTTTCAAGTAAGAATCAGGTAAGATTCTACTTAATTTCTTTAATTTTTTGGCTTATTTCTTTTAAATTTACATCTGCATGAATATATGTTGAACTTGCTACCTCTGGAGTATTTCCCATCAATTTTGATATAACATACTCGTTATAACCCAAAGCCTTTAAATTAGAAGAATAACTGTGTCTTAAAGTGTGTGGGGTTATAATTAAATCATTCAAGTTGGCTTCATCCTGTAGTTTGTTTAAGATTCTTCTTAATCTTTGTTGATTCAAGAAATGCTTTTTAATATTGAATATATAATCATCCTGTCCCAAGTGTTCAAAAAATTTGAATAATAACTTGCTTGTTACATCATCTAAAGCAACAACTCTAATTGAGTTTTTATTTTTTGGTGCTTGTATGTAATCTTTTCCATTTACTCTTATATAATCTTTGCTAATGGTAAGATGATCTATTTCAATGTCCTTAACTTGTAAGGCTGCAAGCTCACCAATTCTTAAACCTGTAAAATATAAAACCCAAATAACAACATACCAATATGAATTTATTTCTAAAGGCTTTATTAAAGATAAGAAATCGCTCTTTTTAAGCCATTTCTCTTTTTTAGTTATATCTTTTACATTGTTTTCTTTAAAAGGGGTTAAAAGTGGAATTTGTAATTTTGCTTTTAAATCGTAGGCTATAGCTCCATATTCTAAAACTTTCTTTAAAAGATTTTGTGTTCTATTCTTATATTCAATAGTTAAATCTTTGGCTGCAAGCTCGTTTTTCCATTTTGTTATATCTGCAATGGTTAAATCCTTTAAGCTCTTATCAGGTATTAAAACAAGATAATTTCTTTTAAATTTTACATACTTATATTGTGTAGATACCTTTAGGGTGCTTTTGGTTGCAGTTGTAAATTCATCAAATAGTTTATATAAGGTTATATTAGAGCTGCTTAAACTTATAGAATCTATAAACTCACGCTCACATTTTAACGCTTCCGTTTTAGAAAGCATATATTGGTTATTCCATTTAACCCTTTTATATTGTTTGTAGTTAATTGTTACCACAAAATACCAATGCTTGTTTTTATCTTTGTAAACAGGCATTTTTTATTTTTCCTCATTAACACATAATAAGTAAGCTACAGAACAACCGAAGAAGTTTGTTAAATGTTCTATTAGGTTAAATTCAATTATTGCTTCCTGATTCCAAATAGCAGTTGCCATATTAACACCAATGCCGACCTTTAAAGCAAATTCATTTGGAGTTGAAATTCCTTTTTCTATACATAATTCTTTTACTCTATTTTTCATTTTATAGTTTTCCTTTTCTTAATAAATAATCAATACAACTTTCAAACACATTTTCTGTTATTTCTAAATTTTCCCTTATATCATTAGAAGAATAGCCTTTTTTAAGTAGTTCTAAAATCTTGTTTGGTAAATCAAACTTTAAAATCATTTTATCATTTGCTTTACGTTCGTATTTCTTTATTGTTAAAGCGTTAGAATTAAGGCTATATAAGGCTTTTTGTTCTAGGTGTGATAATTCATGCTCTATCATCCAAAACTCACTTATAGAGGAATATTTTTTATTTGAGTTAAGGCAGATTCTATTGTTATCATTGCCTAGATCAACACAAAAGGCATCCAAATTATTTAATGGAAAATAATCCAGGGCAATGCCTTTATCATAAAGATATTGTAATTGCTTTTCATTCCTAGTCATAATATATCACTTTATATCACTTTTTCGATTTTATATAATTTATATAATTTAATATTTCTTGAGCTTGTTCCTCTGTCAATTCCCCTAATTGATTATATAAAGCAAGTTTAGTATTATTTAATTCTTTTTCGTTAGAATCTACATCATCAATAAGTAGTTTAATATCAATTCCTAATTTATTAGATATTAAAGTAAAAACCTCAATAGTTGGAGTTGTTCTTCCTAGCTCCCAATTTGCTAAATTATTTCTTGAAATTCCTAATCTATCCGCCAATTCTTGCTGCGTTAAGTTATTTAGTTGTCTATATCTTAAAAGCACATTTCTTAATTTTTCCAAAAACATACACCTCAATTTATAATAATAAAACATTTTTAAAATAAAAGTGATAAAAAAGCACAAAATGTGTTGACAAATCACAAATACAAGTATAAAATGGTGTTGTAAGTTAATTAAAAGCACAAACAACAAATTCAAATTATACACTTTTAAATTGTTATTTTTATGTTAAAAAGGTGTGAAATTATAGTTTGTTTTGTGAGTTTAAAGCACAAAGAAGAAAGGGGAACAAAATGGAAAACTTATTTACTTTGACAGTTTATTCTGGTGCTGATGTAATAGCACAAATGAAGCATTTAACAAAGAAAGAAGCCAAGTATCATAAGAAGCAAATCTTATTTATGATACAGGGTGAAGTAAAAAAGCCAAGTATAGAAATTAAGGGGGAAAGATAAAATGAAGCAATTTGAAGTTGGCAATGTTTTACAGAGTCAAGTTAATGGAATGCAATTCGAAATTGTAGAAGAAAGAGAAGAGGAAACAATCAATGGTAAAACAGTTGTTTTCTTACTAAAGGAACTTAAAAGCAAACAAGTTTATTTTGTTCCTTTTACTAGATTAGTTCATAGTAAATTTGAGGTGATAACAAATGTGTAATATTGGCTATGTAAGAAGCAATAATGAGCCTGTAAAAGTGGCTTGGAAGAACATAGGTGATCCAAACATTTTACATTTATTCTTAAATGATAAAATTGAGCCTTTAACTATTAAGTTAAATAAGAGCGGTTTAAATACTGCTAACATTGTAGCAAAGTATCAAAACCGAATCGTTGGCTCTGGAAAGCCTTATGAATTAGGGAATTTGAAGAAAAGAGCCTTAAAGGAAGTATATCATATAAAATTTATCTATAAGGAAGTGAATTAGTAATGCAAGAATTAAATAAGATTAAGGGTTATAGAACAATGGTAGGTTTAACTCAAACCGAGATTGCCGAAAAGATTGGAATTTCAAGAGAAACATATACTCGAAAAGAAAGCAGCAATAATTTCTCTGAAGCTGAAAAGTTAGCATTGATTACTATTTTTAATCAATCAGGTTTAAATTTAGTAAGAACTGATTTAGACTAATTTTTTTAGATTAAATTGTGAGTTTAAAGCACAAACACAGGTGATGAAAAATGGGAAGAAAAGAAATATTATTAAAACCTTTATGGGATTTAAAAGATATTCAAGCTTACTTTGATATAGGGAAAACTAAAGCATCACAAATGATGCAAGACAGTAAGAAAATAAGTTGTTCTAGGTATATGCCAAGCAAAGCCAAAAGAGATGTAGTTTTAGAAATAAATGGTCTTAACTACAAAGAAGAATTAACAAAGATGATTCTAGCAGAGGTTAAACCTGCAAATGGCTGATTTAACACCAAGAGCATTGCGATTATATACCTACTTAAAAGAACACTACACCGAAGATGATTTCATAAGCAAGAAAGAGTTAGCCGAGCATTGCGGTTATTCATACGATGACAAATCACAAAGAAATTGTGTTGATATGGAAGCAGATGTTAGAGCTATCAATGATTGCGATATCATCCAAAAGATAGTTGTAAGTGATTCTAAAGGCTACAAGATAGGCAATGAAGAACAAGTGTTCGATTACTTGAATAAACGTTTTACAAGAGATTTAAGGTCATTAAAGCTCAATTGGAAATTAACTAGAAAAGTAAGAATGGATAAACAAATGAGAATTGTGTTCGGTCAGGAAAGGGACACAATAGAAACATTCATAAAAAATAAATTGGAAAATGAGGAAGAATAAAAATGAAAATTAAAAAAATTGAAATAACTAATTTTAGATGTATTAAGCACATCGAATTAAATGTAAATGATATGGCAAATATCATAACAGGAGCTAACAACATTGGAAAATCAACTGTTCTAAATGCAGTTCATTGGTTTATTACAAATTGCCTTTTAACTGATAAATGGGGTGTTGGTGAAAATGATTTAGATTCAATCGTTCCTATTGATTTCAAAAAGGGTGAACATACAAATGTAACAATCACTTTTGAAGATGGCTCAACATTTACTAAATTATTAAAAACTAAACCTACAGGCGGACATTATACAGAATATCAAGTTAATGGTGCAAGTGGTTATACTGCTAAATCATTCGGTGATGTTCTTTATAGTAAATTCAATTTTACTCCAGCTCTTAAGAGTTCAAAGGATGTAAATGAGTTAAGAGTTTTAGTTGATCCACTTTATCCTTTACAAAAGTTAGACCCTAAAGCATTAAGACAATTACTTGTTGATTTAGGATGTTCTGTAACAAATGAAGAAGTATTTAGCATGTATCCTGAATATCAACCATTGCAAAAGCATGAATCAAAGTATATGGGCGATTTCACAATGATGCGCCAAAACTTAAAGGCTGAAAGATTAGAAGCCAATAAGAAACTTGAAGCATTAGAAACAGCTCTAGCAGATTATCAAGATATAGAAGAATATGATTCAACTGAAAGAGAAGCCCTAGAAGCTAAAAAGGATGATTTAAATGTAAGAATTAGAAACCTTAAAAGAGGCGATACAAATCTTACAAGTACATTAGAAGCAGAGCTACAAAAGGCACAAGCTAATTATGATTTAGAATTAACTGAACAAAGGGCAAAAAGAAACCAAGAATTAGCCCTTTTAAGAAAAGACTTACAAATTGCACAGGCGGAAGCCAATGAGGGCAAAAACAAGCTATTAACCAAGCTAAATGAAGAGTTAAGAGGAAAACTAGCAAGTAGAAACTCAATTTCAACTACTATAGCAGCTTATCAATCAACTAGAGATGAAAAGAGAAAACAAGTTCTTGATTTACAAAGTAGAATTGAAAATTCAAGAACAAGAATTGAAGTAGCAAATAAAGCCTATGATGAAATTTCTAAAAGAGAGTTCAAAGGTTATGTAACTTGTCCTAAATGTGGAATGATATTTCCTGCAGATGAGGGAGCATTGTTATTATTCAATAAGCAAAAGCAGGATGATTTAGAAAGAATCAAAAATGAAAATGCAAGAACTGAAATTGAAATTGTAGAAATGCAAAAGCAATTCGAGGTTAATGCAAATCTTGGAAGAGAAGCAAAAGCCAACCAAGAAGAAGCAGAGCATAAGCTAGAGTCTTTAAATGAAGAAATTGAAAACATTAACAATGAGATATTGGCTGCAT
>OCVV012846764.1_pt1 | contig 33610 bp, 19 predicted proteins | sample 1539721 | NCBI WGS metagenome assembly OCVV01 (sample SAMN02144230, study PRJEB22623) | gut metagenome | biome: sheep rumen | host: Ovis aries | place: New Zealand | reverse complement strand
CATCAACGCCTTCATAGGCGAGGACCGCAACATCGTAACAGAGATAGCAGGTACCACACGCGACAGTATATACACACGCTATGACAAGTTTGGCTTTGACTTCTACCTTGTTGACACCGCCGGAATACGCCGCAAGAACAAGGTAAGCGAGGACCTCGAGTTCTACAGCGTCATGCGCTCAATACGAACCATAGAAAATTCCGACGTCTGCATACTCATGATAGATGCTACCCGCGGCATAGAAGCACAGGACATGAACATCTTCCAACTCATTCAGAAGAATAACAAGTCGCTCGTTGTAGTCGTGAACAAATGGGACCTTGTAGAGGACAAGTCACCTATAGCCATCAAGACCTTTGAGAATGCCATCCGTGAGCGTATGGCACCGTTTATTGATTTCCCCATAGTCTTTGCCTCTGCCCTTACCAAACAGCGTATTTTCAAAGTGCTTGAAACTGCAAAACAGGTATATTTGAACCGCAAGGTACGTATTGGCACAAGCAAACTCAACGAAGTGATGCTGCCGATTATCGAGGCGACACCGCCACAGTCGGTAAAGGGTAAGTACATCAAGATAAAATACTGCAATCAGGTTCCCGACACTCAGATACCAACTTTCGTGTTCTATGCGAACCTTCCGCAGTACGTAAAGGAACAATATCGTCGTTTCCTTGAAAACCAATTACGCTCGCATTGGGAACTGACTGGTACACCAATCAATGTCTTTGTTAGACAAAAATAATTCAGATACATATACATATACTTATACACAAATAAGCATTACTCCCCATTTGCTAAAAAGCAGATGGGGAGTAATAGTATATGGTTCTTGCACAATGCAAACTGAGCATTAAGAAAGTGGCTCACAAACTGGGTTTTCCTGAACAGATTACATTCCGTAAGACTTTAACACTCACATTGGAATATCTCGATTACGGAATATAGGAAAACGCGGTTGTTTACTTGAAACCTGAGACTTTCGTGCCAGCTTTCCAGTATGATTGAAGTGTCATATCAAAGCGTAATACGCTACAATTGGGTATTGATGAAGATGTTGACGATGAGCCATAAGCCAGTTGCCATGGTATGTAAACCGTCCAACGGTCACCTACGTGCATCGACATCAGCGCTGTAGTAAAACCGTTGATCATACCACTTACAGAGAGTTTTGCCGGCACCATCGTCGTCGTGTCGTAATCACCCTGCCATGATGAGTCAAACTGCTTGCCTTCGCTATACGACGCTGAAGGCATCAACCAACCACGGTAGTGCAAACGCACAGTGTCTGTATATAGCGGAGTGGCGAGCGACTGCTCTGTTAGAACCTTACATTCGTCATGATAACTGCTCTGACTTTCTACGTGAGCCACAATATAGTCAGTGTGTGTGCCTTCCTCTGCTCCTGCGGTATAAAGGCTCAATGCACCGTCTTTTGACCACGACTTAATTATCATCCATGACTCGTCACCAGAGTCAATAGCTGACTTGGCCTGCTGGTATATGTTCTCGAAGTACACATTATTGCGTGACTCCCAGTTGGCATATTCATCATCCTTATCGTCACTCTCGGAGCATGAGGTCATAGTCATGGCCGATAGCAAGATGCAGAGCAGCACAAAGCGGTATTTCATCAGTGTATCCATTGTCCCTTACTGCAGTTTCTTAAGCAGTGACGTAATTGTCACCTGATCTTCGATAATGCCGCGCAGTTCGTTGATATTCACACGGCGCTGCTCCATTGAGTCACGCTCACGCAGTGTCACGGTGTTGTCCTCAAGTGTCTGGTGGTCAACGGTAACGCAGTATGGTGTACCGATGGCGTCCTGACGGCGATAGCGCTTACCTATCTGATCCTTCTCCTCATACTTGCAGTTGAAGTGGAACTTCAGGTCGTTCATAATCTCCTGTGCTTTCTCTGGCAGTCCGTCCTTCTTAGTGAGTGGGAACACTGCAAGCTTCACAGGAGCCAAGGCGGCAGGCAGGTGGAGCACTGTACGTGTCTCGCCGTTCTCCAGTTTCTCCTCCTCGTATGAGTGGCACATGATAGAGAGGAACATACGGTCAACACCGATAGATGTCTCAATGACATACGGAGTGTATGACTCGTTCAGTTCTGGATCGAAGTACTTTATCTGCTTGCCTGAGAATTTCTCATGCTGTGACAGGTCGAAGTTGGTACGTGAGTGAATACCCTCTACCTCCTTGAATCCGAATGGCATGCGGAACTCGATGTCTGTTGCTGCGTTAGCATAGTGAGCCAGCTTGTCGTGGTCGTGGAAACGATAGTTCTCTGCGCCGAAGCCGAGGTTCTGGTGCCACTTCATACGTGTCTCCTTCCACTTGGCAAACCAGTCGAGCTCTGTGCCTGGCTTGATGAAGAACTGCATCTCCATCTGCTCAAACTCACGCATACGGAAGATGAACTGACGTGCCACAATCTCGTTACGGAATGCCTTACCTATCTGTGCTATGCCGAATGGTATCTTCATACGGCCTGTCTTCTGCACGTTGAGATAGTTCACAAAGATACCTTGTGCTGTCTCTGGACGGAGGTATATCTTCATTGAGTTGTCGGCAGATGCGCCCATCTCTGTTGAGAACATGAGGTTGAACTGGCGAACGTCGGTCCAGTTGCGTGTACCGCTGATTGGACATACTATCCCCTCATCGAGAATAATCTGTTTCAGCATCTCGAGGTCCATCTTGTTCATAGCCTCGCTGTAGCGTGCGTGCAGGTCGTCAAACTTCTTCTGGTTCTCCAGCACGCGAGGGTTAGTCTCGCGGAACTGCTTCTCGTCAAAACTGTCGCCGAACTTCTTCTTTGCCTTGGCAATCTCCTTGGCAATCTTATCCTCATACTTTGCCATCTGCTCCTCTATGAGCACGTCGGCACGATAACGCTTCTTTGAATCGCGGTTATCAATGAGAGGGTCATTGAAGGCGTCAACGTGTCCAGAAGCCTTCCATATAGTAGGGTGCATAAAGATAGAAGAGTCAATGCCCACGATATTGTCGTGCAGCAACACCATTGACTGCCACCAGTACTGCTTGATGTTGTTTTTCATCTCAACACCGTTCTGACCGTAGTCATACACTGCGCCCAGTCCGTCATAGATATCACTTGATGGGAACACAAAGCCATACTCTTTGCAGTGGCTTACTATCTTCTTAAATACATCTTCTTGCTGTGCCATTTTCTTATGTTTGTTTTTATTTATTTGCGTTTTTACAATTGTTGTTTTCCTGTCTTGTATTTGTCTCTCGCAGCAATATTCAGAACTGCTAAATGACTAACAGACTGCAAAGTTACAAAAAAAACACGAAACAACATAATTATTTCGTGTTTTTTAACTCTATAGTATATTCAGCGAATGGCCTTGAAATCCAAACCCCATCGTAATAAATAAAGCCATGAATAATCAGTTTGCATTCTCCGAGACATACATCAGTCTGACAAGTCGTATGTCTTCATCGGAATAATCACCGTCAAACTCATCATAGGCGTCGTCAAGCGAGTCTGTCTCCGCTTCCTCAAAGTAGCCATAAATATCGTCAAACTGCTCCTCGTCCATCGTTTCCTCAACGTCATACCGTAGGTCAAGACGTGTACCACTATACACTATGGCTTCCAACTCGTCAAGCAACTCTGGCATTTTAATGTGCAACGATGCCGCTATCTCCTTGAGGGGCATCTTACGGTCTATACAGTTAATAATCTTAACCTTGCCAGCTGACTTGTTTGCAACATTGCGCACACGTATTTCTTCAGGACGTACGATGTCATTATCTTCGCAGTATTGTTTTATTTGATCGAGGAATGGCTGACCAAAACGTCGTGCTTTTCCTTGTCCAACGCCCTGTATATTCTGCAGTTCCTCCATCGTCACGGGATACATCGTAGCCATCTGTTCAAGCGATGATTCCATAAAGACGATATAAGGCTGCACACCCTTCTTGCGAGCCACCTCGCGACGCAAGTCTTTCAGTATGGCATAGAGTTGTTCATCAACGGCACCTGTCACCACTGTGTTTTCGTTGTAATCATCAACGAAGGAGTTATCTTCTGTAACATAGAATGTATCTACGGCACTGTCGCCTTCTTCTGTCTGCATGGACTTCAGTTTTCTCTTGCCAGCAGCGGTGAGTTTCAGAGTACCATAGGTTTCAATATCCTTACGTATATATCCATCAACAATGGCTTGTTTAACAGTTGGACTCCATAGTTTCTCTGCTAATCCCTCACCACAACCGAAGTCTTCGAGTACGTTGTGCTTATGAGCTTCAATCTCGTCAGTGGAGCGTCCTTTCAGGAAGTCCATCACATAACTCACACGATAGCCTTCTTTCAGCGCAGCAATAGCAGTAAGTAACGCATGAAGATGTTTCGTAGCGCACATACGCATCTTTGGATGCAGACAATTATCACAGTTACCGCAATTATCTTTATCGTAGTCTTCTCCGAAGTATTTCAGGAGCATCTTGCGACGACATATTGAGGCTTCGGCATACGAGGCTGTCTCTTGCAGCAGATGACGTCCAATCTCCTGCTCCGCAGCCTGCTTAGTGTCCATCAGCTTCTCAAGTTTCTGCAAATCCTTTCGAGAGTAAAACGCTATACATTGTGCATCATGTCCGTCTCTTCCTGCACGCCCTGTTTCCTGATAATAGCCTTCAAGTGACTTTGGTATGTCATAATGTATCACAAACCTGACATCGGCCTTATCTATTCCCATGCCGAAGGCTATAGTGGCACAGATTACATCAAGGCGCTCCATCAGGAAATCATCCTGAGTGGCACTGCGCACGTTGGGGTCTAAGCCTGCATGATATGGCGCTGCCTTTATATCGTTTGCACGAAGCACCTCGGCAATATCTTCTGCTGATTTCCTTGACAAGCAATATACTATACCACTCTGACCAGAATGTTGCTTAATGTATTTTATCATCTGCTTGTCAACATCACTGGTCTTCGGCCGAACTTCATAATACAAATTCGGGCGATTAAAGGAACTCATAAAGACACGACACTCACTGATACCGAGGTTCTTCATGATGTCCGTACGTACTTTCTCCGTAGCAGTAGCTGTAAGAGCGATTATCGGTGTGCGTCCTATAGTATCTATTATCGGACGAATACGTCGATATTCCGGACGGAAATCATGTCCCCATTCTGATATGCAATGTGCTTCGTCTATAGCGAAGAATGATATCTTTACCGATTTCAAGAATAAGGTATATTCCTCTTTTATCAATGACTCGGGAGCCATGTAAAGCAATTTGGTGATACCATTGCGCACATCGTTCTTCACCCGTTCCACCATTTGTTTGTTCAACGAGGAATTAAGGCAGTGTGCTACTCCGTCATGCTCGCTGATGCCATTGATGATATCAACCTGGTTTTTCATCAATGCTATCAACGGAGATATGACTATTGCCGTGCCTTCCATCAGCAGTGATGGCAACTGGTAGCAGATGGACTTTCCCCCACCTGTAGGCATAAGCACAAAGCAGTCATTGCCATCAAGCAAATGCTTGATGACTTCCTCCTGCTGTCCCCTGAAGGAATCGAAGCCGAAGTATTTCTTTAGACTGTCGGTAAGAGAAATGTTCATCTTTATTCTTTATTCATGGTTTATGCACATTATAAGCTCAACTGACTCCGTACTACATTCATGCACAATAAACCACAAGTACTATTTCATTTAAGGTGGGTTCTAATAATTACCACCCTATCAGAATTTACTTTCCAACTGCTTTTCTGCATAGTCCTTCGTCACCTCAAACTTTGCAATACCCTGCGATGGTGCTTCGTACATTGCTTCGGTCATAATTGTTTCAACGATGGAACGTAAGCCTCGTGCACCAAGTTTATACTCTACAGCCTTATCAACGACGAAGTCAAGTGCTTCGGTTGTGAACGTCAGTTCTATCCTATCCATCTTAAACAGTTTGATATACTGCTTTATGATAGAGTTCTTTGGCTCTACGAGTATGCGACGCAATGCAGAGCGGTCAAGTGGATCAAGATGAGTAAGTACCGGCAAACGACCTATAATTTCAGGTATTAAGCCAAACGACTTTAAGTCTTGCGGTGCCACATATCGCATCATCTCATTCTTATCAATACGCTTTACATTCTGCACGCTGTTATAACCTATCGTATGTGCATTAAGACGCTGTGCAATCTTACGCTCTATGCCGTCAAAAGCTCCGCCACAGATGAACAAGATATTACGCGTATCCAGATGTATATACTCTTGATCAGGATGTTTGCGTCCGCCCTTTGGTGGCACATTGACTATTGTACCCTCAAGAAGTTTCAGTAATCCCTGCTGCACGCCCTCACCGCTCACGTCGCGTGTAATGCTGGGATTATCGCTCTTGCGTGCAATCTTGTCAATCTCGTCAATAAAGACTATACCACGCTCAGCAGCTTTCTGGTTGTAGTCTGCAACCTGTAGCAGTCGCGTCAATATACTCTCCACGTCCTCGCCTACATAACCAGCCTCTGTAAACACCGTAGCGTCAACAATGGTAAAAGGAACATTAAGCAGTTTGGCTATAGTACGCGCGAGCAAAGTCTTACCCGTACCAGTAGAGCCTACCATGATAATATTACTCTTTTCTATCTCAACACCATCCTGTTCCTCTGGCTGCGACAGACGCTTATAATGATTATAAACCGCTACTGACAAGTATTTTTTTGCATCATCTTGTCCTATGATATACTGGTCAAGATACGACTTTATCTCCTGCGGTTTCGGCACATTATTCATATTTACAGCCTCCACGTCAGCAGAATTAGCCGCTTTTTCTGCAAGTTGATTTGAGGTCAGTTCACCTTCACCTCCCATCATGTTTGTCAACTGATGTGAAATCTCATAGGCCTGTTCAGCGCACTGATCGCAGATAAAACCATTTGCTCCAGTGATAAGCATATTGACTTCACTCTCACTGCGCCCACAGAAACTACAGTAATTTGTTTTTCTCTTTACCACCTTCTATGCTTACTTCTATCTATTAACCCTGTTTTTTAGTCAACACCTGATCTATCATGCCATACTCCTTGGCTTCCTCTGCCGTCATCCAATAGTTACGGTCAGAGTCTTTCCATACCTTTTCATAAGGAGTATGAGAGTGATTACTAATAATGGTATAAAGCTCTTTCTTAAACTTCTGAATTTCCTGAGCTTCGATTTCTATATCTGAAGCCTGCCCCTGCACACCACCAAGCGGCTGATGTATCATAACACGACTGTGAGGTAAAGCCTGGCGCTTACCCTCCTGACCTGCTACAAGAAGCACAGCACCCATTGATGCTGCCATACCCGTACAGATGGTAGCCACGTCACTTGATATAAACTGCATGGTATCATATATACCAAGTCCTGCAGTCACGCTGCCACCAGGGCTATTGATATATATAGATATATCCTTATCTGGTTCCGTAGAGTCAAGATACAGTAGCTGTGCCTGTATAGTGTTTGACGTATAGTCATTGATTTCAGTACCGAGGAAGATAATGCGCTCCATCATCAAACGTGAGAACACATCCATCTGTGTCACATTCAGCTGGCGTTCTTCCAGGATATAAGGGTTAAGATACTGATCCTGCAGTTTCATAACGTCATCGACCACCATACCGCTCATGCCCATGCGACTGGTTGCGAACTTACGGAAATCACTTGTAATATTCATTTTCTTATAATATTATAATGTATGTTATCTAAATATGAAATACGCAAAACTTAACACGCACACAAACACACTCGCTCTTTTTACATACGCCACAAGCGCATAACACTACCTGAGAGTATCGGATTGTATGCAATTAAAATATGAGAACACTGCTCAAAAAGCAACATTCTCATACAAAGTTACTAAAAAAAAATGCAATCTGCAAATTTTTCTTTATTTTTTTATATACAAATGGAGTGACTTGACACTTACGTCCAGTCACTCCATATATATCAAGAGGTTTCAGATTCTATCAATCCACATTGACATCATCATCGTTAAAGAGCTCGCCACTCCACCCCTTAGCATCAAAGTGTTCCTCTTCATCATCACCTTTTTCATAGGTTGTACCTGCAAGAAGTTCTAAAACGTCATGCTTTATTTCTACTAATTCCGGAGCTATATATTCTTTCTTAAACATAATCTTATTCGACGTATTATATGATTAGTTTTCTTTTTACTGCCTATACAATTGCAAAGTTATATATAAATTTTGAATTGTAAAAATATTTCCATACTTTTTCAAGAAATTTAACACTACTCTCTAAGGTACTTCCTGCCTCTTTCGTCTATAACGATACCCTTATAGTCATCGTCAACAGGCTGGCCTGAGAGATTATAGTAGCGATGCTCTTGTTCCATACTGTTTATATCTACCTCTTTCACGGCAGTAGCTTCCATATCTATGTTATCCAAGCCGTCAAATAGTGCAGACTTTGCCTCAGTTGAACTATTCAGAGTAGAAATGACATAGGCCTTTCTGGCTGCGAAGGTAGCACCATATTTTGCTTTCACAAATTTGTTATTTGCCATACCATAGACTAACAATCCATCAGGCACTGTAAAGTCTTCTGTCAAAGAGCCACTGAGCAAGTTTTTATCTTTGTATTGCCAGCTTTCACTACTCAACGTACTAAATGGCACATTATATGTAGTATCAGCATGCAGACTTGATAACACTATAGGAGTATTAGCAGGCACCTCATATACCCAAGTCCAGTCAAAAGTCGTTTCTGTCTCACCAGTTATAATGAATGCTGTAAGTCCACGGTCTTCTATCTCTTTGAAATCCAGCGCATGCTCCGTAACGTACGTTGAATATCTGTTTGAGCCGACTGTTATCGCCTCATATCCCTGATATTTGGAAATGAAGTAAGCCTTACCAGCAGGGATTACAACTCCAACACCTTTTGTAGCTCTACGGAATTTTCCATCTGCTGACATACCATATACATAGTTAACTGTATCATCTACGCAGAAGTCATTTGTCAAACTACCTGTCAGAATATTATTTGTAATTTCCTTCACACCAGGACGAACCGGAATTTTATATTCTGTATTAGGTTCGCCCTTTACGAAGAATGCCGCTCCCTTTGGTAGATGTTGTATCTCTACCACCTCAATACTGTCCACATATTCATCAATCACCACATAGGCTGACAGGCCTTCTACCGGTTCAAAGTCAATATCATTTGCAGCTACGCCTGAAACATATCCATACTCATTAGTCTTAATCGTCTCATAACCTCCGTAGGCAGACACGAAATATGCCTGATTTGGCTTGAACGTCACGGATGAAGATGCCTTTACAATATTACCCTTACTGTAACCATATACATAATGCGGGGCTACAGAACTGACAGGGAACGGATCTGTATGCGAACCCCTCAGTTTATTATCTAAACCTAAATTGGCTAATTTACATACAGGTACGACATACGTCTTATTAGGAACGCCCTTGATAAACACTCCACAATCCTTGGTTGTCTTTTCTATGGTCTGTGCAAATATTCCATTGATAGACTCACCCGTAACAATACGCACCTCTATATCTTCAATGCCTGTGAAATCCAGCGCATTGTATGTATAATAGCTCAAATATCCTGAAGAACCTATTGTAATTTTTTCGAAACCTACATTCTTGGATATTATGAATGCTTCGCCTGCTTCTATTACAGTTTCCGCAGTGGCTTTAGAAAAATCTACGTAACCATCTCCGGTAACCATATATATCACTCTGTCCTGATCAGCAACCACGAAATCAGTTTCACTTACAGTCAACAAATTAGTAGCGATTTCTGGCGCACTTTCTATAACCGGAACCTGATAGGTCTTACCTTTCTCTCCTCTCAACGCTACGACTGTTCCAGCCGGAACCTGTCCGAGTTTATTCTGATACAGAGTACCATCGGCGCCCTCCATATAGACTATGTAGGCATCAAGACCTACTGTTGCGAAATCGAGGTTATGCTGAGCAACATACGACCTTACTCCATTAGACGGCATAACGATTTCCTCATAACCAAGTTCAACCGGGCGCTCATACGCTGAGATATAGTAAGCCTCACCTGCAGGCACAACATAGTCCTCGCTCATACGCTCCACTTCACCTGTAGCAGCATTAAGTGCCCAGATATAGTTGGCATTATTGCTTACGGCATAGTCAGCAGTACTACTTGTCAGGCGATTGTACGTTCCTGTGGTCAAATCCGTCTTTGTACCCTCATCAGCCTTAACGACTCTATAAGTAGTATTCGGTTCACCACCTTTCAAGATGAAGAACGGGTCTCCTGCTGCAACCGTAGAAACTGGCTGGGATACTAAAGAAGAAACAGTCTCGCCTGTCATGACAGATGCTGTCAATGGTGACTCGCTAAAATCAAGCGGATATTCGCTCGTCATAGACAGAGTGCCGCTCTCATTCGTGGTCAGTTCTACGAAGCCTCTGTATTTTGACACAAGATATATGGTGCCAGCCGGTACTGTCGTAACGGCATTCTTATCAACCTCTACCAGAGTTGAGTCATTTCCTGAAAGCATATACACTGCATTCTCCTTTGAAGAAGTGGCATAACTGCTCGTTGTGCTTCCCTTCAAGTAATTGTAATACTCCAGCGCTTCAGTACGCTGACCGACGAGTATAGAGTAAGACGCACCCGGAGTACCACTAAGTATAACAGGAGTTTCTGCCGGAATATCATCTACAGCCCAGTATTCGAAGGTAACTTTATCATCTTTTAGGGATTCACTTGTTATAGTGTAAGCAGTCAAGTCTTCTACTTCTTCAAAATTCAATGGCTTGTCATAGACGAGGCCAAGCACACCAGAGTTTCCGATAGTCACATCAAGATACTCTGCTGCCTGGAGCTCAGACAACACACAAACCGTACCAGCTGCAACCACTCCACTCTCTTGACGAACCAACTTACCTGTAGTCAAATCTACAACATAAACAGGAAGTTCTCTTGTTGTAACATCAATATCAGTTTCACTCACAGTCAGCAGATTGCTGCCGTTAAGCCCACTTGCGTAGCCTTTTCCGAGAGCATAAGTAGTATTCGGTTTACCGGAAATAATAACAGGAGTACCTGCAGGCACCTCTCCTATAGTCTCTGCTATATCCGCATACGTAAATCTGCCGCTCAGTGCCTCTTTCGTCACCAAGATACCACGCACCTCATCATCTGCCTTAAACGATATAGCATTGGTTGGCACATACGAGGCATAGCCGTATTCATTAGTAGTCACGTACTCCGTATCTGAATATACGCTGACGCTCTTAACTATTACTCCACTCGGAATTTCAAAGAACGCGGCATCAGAATATACTTCAAACACCTGCTCATCTTCGGTAGAAGACTCATGCTTTAGACAAGAGCCTGTTGGCACCTGAACCTGTCCGCCCACTGTAGATACATATACATATTGACCAGAAACAAGTCCGCTTACAGCCAAGCCATCGTAAGCATCAAAGTTGTCATCGGCTGATTCTACATCATCATCAAACTCTGGAGTGGGCTTAGTACTTACCAATCCGCTATCAGCCTTGAGATAATAATCTGAAGCGGTAGAAAGACCTATGCGCTTGTCAACACTGATACTGACATTCTGTCCTCCACTGATGAATTTCTCTATATTATATATTGGTTTTCCATCTACATCAAATGCGCTACTGCCACTAAGAACAACATTCTTAGCATCCTTGCCGTAAACGGAACCATCTACAAGTGTCGTGAAGTCCTGTTTCCACAACATCGGATAATCAGGACGCGTAGAGGTATAGGCATTGGTTTTACGTGATGCTGTATAGCCATCGGCTTCCATCCACTTCATAATCGTAGAACCTGGAGGTGCGTATGCCCAAGAACCCTCTGCAAGCAGTGTTTTAGCCCCGCCATCTATCTGATAGTAAAAACGTGGCGAACGAGGCGCTACAGCTACATAATCATAATTTGGAGTCAGGGTAAAAGCAAAGCCCTTTTCTGCATCATACGAGACAGCAGTAAAAGTCGGAGGATACAACTGAAGTGTACTACCAGCTCCCGTACCGAAAGTGATTACCTCTGAAGTACTTCCGTTAACAGGGTTGACAGCATAGATATACAATGTTGTTGCTTCTGTCTCAAACTCACCGGCATAAGGCAGCCAAGCATTGTCACCAGGTGCCAGTTCAGTTTCTGAATAATAGATTTCCGCTCCCTCTGTTTCACAATCAAGAACTACAGTTCTTGCCTTAAGATTAGCATCTACAATAGAATATGTGGGCGCCTCACAAGGAGTATCATCAACAATTACATCTTTCGTCAACTTAAAATCATCATAATATCTGATACTTGCATATGGATCATGATCCATGTTATAATCACTGTACTTATACTCAAACATACCACGAAGGGCGCCAAGTTGCGCAGGATTAACCGTTGCCGAACTCTCATACACCTGTTTATTTTCAAATTCATCATATACGATAACACTCAAGGTAGCGCTTGTAGTGTTATAATTCGTACATTTCAAGGTTACCTTATATCCATGCCCATACTTAAGCAATAACTGACCATTAACAGTCGTATCTCCTAACTTCACATTATAATAAGAAGTAGGTTCACCATTGCTGTCTTCGCCGTCAGATGTCTTATCCAAAATCAGATAGCACCCCGATGTAAGTTTCGTGCCTTGCGACGGATTAGTATTGCTTCCCGTTACAGCAAGCTGTCCGAAATAATATACAGAGGTTTTCATGTAACAACTGGCATCAGAAGATTTAATATACATCGAGAATGTCCAGTTATCTGTAATTTCTGAAGCATCATATTTAAAATCTGCAAACATAAAACTACCACTAGTTCCCATAGTGCATAAAACCGCAGTTCCAAGCCCCATATCTCCTACAACACACTCTGCAAAATTTCCTCCTCCCTTGCCAAAAGCAGAAAAACTTGATACAGAACTAATGTCCCCACCTTGAACATTGTCAAAATCTTCACTCCAAATCGTCTGGTTTGATACGGTTGTCCCTGCCCATGCCATAGAAGCGGATAGCGTGAGCATACAAATAATAATATGTAATATCTTTTTCATACGTATGTTATTTTGCAAACTTTTTGAGTGTGTCATGGTTATTAGTTTTAGTCCTATGATTGATAATTATTGCAATTTGTTTATGTTATCCTTTGCCCTGAGATATAATCTATTGCAAAATTACTCATTTTTATTCGAAAACAAAGCAAATATAAGTTTTTTTACGTTTTTTTAACCTTACACCCTCTTTATCTACGTATAAATTACCAAACATTAAGCAAAAGTTGAAACATTAGTTCCTAAAAGTAACAATATGGTGTACAACAAGAGAGGGGCAAGGTATATAATGACAAAACTAAAAGCACAACAGAGGTATAACCGTGAAAATCAACGAAATACAGGGCGAACGGTAAAAGCATACTGATTATGGCATAATCAGTATGCTTTTACCGTATAATCAGATAGCGATTACAGGGTAATGGCAATGCTATTACGAAACGGAGGAATAGAGACTGGTTTTACTCTGCAAAGAAAACATTCTTGAGACTTTAAATCACTAATCATTCTACTATGTCTTCGTAACGCATAAGATACGTGTCATACTGAGTAAGGAAAGGTTTGAAAGGCTTCTGCAGATACTGCGGATCATCAAACAAGCAATCGAACGCTGGTGGCAATTTACCACCTTCAACCCTACTCATGCGGAATGTGCCCGTCAGTCTGCCAACGTCTTTTGAGACAACGGGGAAGGCTGTGCGCGAGAACTTAGGTCCCTGGCCGGCCACAGCAGCGTTGACCGTCAGTACTATGCCACGGTCAGTCTGCTCAAAATTAAGGTTAAGGCTATCCCCCACTACCAGTATGCCATTGCCGTCCTTATCGCTAAGGAAAGCAGCATCGATGCCCATACGGTTGCCTTCAAAATACACATCGTCTTTATGCAAAGACCAAATATCATAGTTATTGGCGCGGGAGCGACCGGGGTAAGAAGCAAATGGTCCCATGCCCACCCACTGTACCCTGTCGATATTTTCGGGCAAGAGCCACGCTATGCCGACCTCTGAAAGGAACCTATCGGTAGTATCAGGCATAAGTTCATAATCCACACGTATGGCATTGCCCTCACTGCTGGTGCTAATCCCAGCCTTCACGTAAGGATTATCCACCGGCTGAAGGTAGCGTTCCACGCGTTTGTCAGCCACTTTAATACGCTCAGCCATCGTAGCCTTGCGCCCCACACGGATGAGAAACTGCGGTGCATCGGTCGGCTCACTGCTTATCTCAAGTGCGGAAAAGTCAGGTTTGTTTCGGGCAAAGCACTGACGCAGGAAAGTGTTTCCGTCCTTATCCGTAAGACTAACATCCAAAACCGAGAACGATGAGATTTTAGACAGCGGCAACACAACGCGCACACTGTCATGAGGGGCACATTGCGGCGAAAAGGCATCGAAAGTCACAGTATCCTCATCGGTATCTGCGGAGTAGTCACGAAGCATCCAGTCGAAGGTCACATTATCCTTCAAATCGAGGAAATCATAACGGTTTACTATTGTCAGCGTATCGCCATTGACATTGCTTACGAAAGCCCTTGCATAGTTACGCTGCAGTTCATAGTAGTTGGGCAACGGCGTGCGGTCAGCATAGAGTAATCCGTCAGTACCCTTGTTGCCATACATTTCAAAGCCTCCATGCTCGCTTGTAAACACCCTTTCCTCATATCCGAAACGACTTTGCAGCGTATCACGGAACGGCATACCCTGATCTACCCACTCCCATACCGAACCGCCTGCAATGCCAGGGGTACGCTGTATCGTCTCCCACTGTCGGTCGTGGTCTTCGAGCGATATGCCGAGCGTATGGCAATATTCCGTAAAAATCACCGGACGGTCAAGGTGCTGATAATATCCTGATATCTGTCCCGTAGTGGGATAGTGCGGAGCGTATATGGGAGCCTTTATCACTGGCTGTCTGGCATCATAGGTCTTGCGGAAATAGCTGCCTACCTGCGGAAAACAATAAGGGCGTGAGGGGTCAAGTTCCTGACTGACATAGTCGCCGAGGCGCGAGCATATCTCAGTAAGAGGGTTTTCATTGCCAAGGCTCCATATGAGCACAGAGGGGTGATTTTTGTCACGACGTATGGTAGCCTGCGCACGCTGCTGGAGTATCGGATAAAAGGTAGAGTCATACAAATTCTTATCACCGAAACCGAACGGAACCTCGTCTATCACATAGAAACCGAGCGAATCTGCAAGTTCGTAGAAGCGTGGCTCACGCGGATAGTGTGACGTGCGTATGTAGTTGACGGAAGCTTCTTTCATCAGTTTCATATCACGCAGGATGCTTTCCTCGCTGATTACCTTCACCGTAACGGGGTCGGTAGAGTGACTCGTGACACCGCGCAGTTTAATAGGCTGACCGTTGAGTTTCAGTACATTACCCTCAATGGTCAGTTCGCGGAAGCCGAAACGCTCACGATGTACCTGCTTCTGTCCGTTAGCCTGCAGCGTAGTAGTCAATGTATAGAGCGCGGGAGTTTCCGCAGTCCATAGTTCTGGATTATCAACAAGAAGCGTTGTACTCAAACCTTTACCCGTCGCCACGATGCGACCGTAGCTGTCAGTTACCGTGTATCTGACCTTGCCGTTACCGCCACTCACCACTGTATTCACCTTCACTTCACCATTATTCTTCGTGGTAATGGTAACATCGCTGAGGTGAACCTTAGGCACTGCCATCAGCGTTACATCACGAAAAATGCCACATGGCGCCCAATCGTCATTATAGTCGAAGTCGGAACCACGAAAGCGTGTCATCACGCGCAGCGACAATTCCTGACGTTCTTTTGTCCAATCCACTACCGGTGTAATGTCAAAAACCGCAGTATTATAACCGGAGCGCCACGAGCCAGCCTCTTGTCCGTTGACATAGAGGTCGTAGCCATAGAGCACTCCGTCGAAGCGCAAGGCGATACAATGACCTTGCCACTTCTGCGGCACGGTGAACGTGGTAGTGTATTCCTTGACCAAGTCATCAGCTTTATCGTAACTTGGTTTGCTGAATCCGTATGCCTCCCAGCATCCCGGCACGGGAATTTCTTTCCCATCAAGCATCCACACGCCGTTAAGACTTTGCATCATCTGCGGATCTGTGACGGGGAGGATGCCGCTAAAAGCGTCCCTGACTTGCGCAAACACTCCTGTATGCGAAAGCAACGCCGACAATAGTACAACAAGAAGTATTTTCTTCATCATACGTCTTTTTCGTGGTTCATAGTACACGTAGGCTTATGGTGGGTTCTATAAATTACCACCTTATATTATAGCCAGGTTAGTCTCCAGTTGCTTGGCACTGCTGGCTCCTACAAGTACACTTGTGACACCCTGCTGGCCGAGCACCCAGCGCAATGCCTGCTGGGCAATGGTCTCACCACGCAGGTCAGCCTCCTTATTCAGTTCACTCAGGTATTCCAACAGTTGCGGTGTGAGTGCGTCTTTCTTCAGAAAATGCTCTCGTGCCATGCGCGAATCTGCAGGTATGCCGTTGATATAGCGGTCAGTCAGCAGTCCCTGAGCCAGTGGCGAGAAGGCTATGAAGCCTATGCCATGCTCACGGCAGTAGTCAAGCACGCCACTGTCGATGGGTTCGCGGTCAAGCATATTCAGCCTACCTTGATATATAAGCAGCGGCACGTCATGCTTGCGCAGATACTCATCGGCAACCTTCAGAGCCTCAAGTGGCCAGCGCGATATTCCAACATAGAGAGCCTTGCCGGCACGCACTATATCGACGAGAGCTTGCAGGGTCTCCTCCAAAGGTGTTTCGGGGTCGTAGCGATGACTATAGAAGAGGTCAACGTAGTCAATATGCATACGCTTCAATGACTGGTCAAGCGACGACATGAGATACTTTCGCGAACCCCAGTTGCCATAAGGGCCAGGCCACATGTCGTAGCCTGCCTTTGAGGCAATGAAGAGTTCGTCACGATAAGGACGGAAGTCGTCATCCATCAGTCGTCCCATAGTTTCCTCTGCCGAGCCATACGGAGGACCATAATTGTTGGCAAGGTCGAAGTGAGTGATGCCATGATCAAAAGCATAGTGGGTTATTGCGCGACTGCGCTCGTAGGGATCAACGCCACCGAAGTTATGCCAGAAGCCCAAACTCACCTTTGGTAGCAGCACTCCACTACATCCACAACGCTGATACATCCTTTCAGACTTGTCGTAGCGTTGTTCGTTAGCAATATATTTTCCTTTCAGTTCCATATTGTTCATCTTTTTTCTATATTCTTATACTTCAAGTCTATTTTTGTATATTTGCCATTGCTATCGCAGTGTTCAAAAAGGCCAAGTGGTTCGGTAAGAGCCTTACCATTCTGCTTATACACGGTGCCACTCGGCGCATTAGGTATAGAAGCTGCTTCACGCAGATACTCATCACAGTAGTTCAAACTGCCAAATTCAGGCCACTCTTTGATTATCAAGTCCATAGCTACGGCATCACACGCCACCTCGTCCTGCGAGGCAATGATAGAGCAAGCCCAGTTTCCATTAAATGGTTCCTTCATCCACTTTGGGTTAGGAGCACCGTTTACATCGCGTGAACCGTAAGTACCATCAATGAGGAAGAGGAGCGTTTTCTGTCCCATATTCTTATGAGCCATCCAATCAACGAAAGTCTTGTAGGCCGGCTTACCATTACGCTTATCCTGGCTCACGTTGTTATGCGCATTCTGTCGCCATAGCAGATTGATATCCGTAGCACCGTACCAGTTCTTCGATGTCAGCGTCACGCCTGGTCCAGAATGAGTCTTGAGCAAGGCAGTGTTGATAAGGTAAGTGGCATCTACAATGCACTTAGCCAGTCCACGCGCCATTTTTCCATTATCAACGGAATATTCTATCTGTTCGGAATAATAATCACACTTCTCCCTACCATCGCCACCGATATTATCAATCATACGCACACGTGGGAACTCGCGATGTATCTTATCATATATACTGTCAGTGATGGCTCGGCTTGGTTCGCACAGCACTATATCCTGCTCGCGAACGCCTGCATCGCGAACAAGCGAGCGAACAAGTGACAGAGTAGTGAAAGGGGAAGAGTTCAACTCTATAGTATCATGATGTGTTATAGCATTATTCATATTGAGCTTAACCGCAATCATCTCACCTTTTCTGTATCCATGGTTACCACGACCATGGGTTTTATTGAAATGACGAAAGAGTGCCTGCCATGCCTTCTCTGCCGTTGTCTCACCCGTAAGCATCTTCACAGCCTCGGGTATCATGGCATCTGCTTTCTGCTGATTATTCCAACGGTCTTCTACCCATAAGCCTGTATGCCCGTCCCAGTTAGCAACGCCTGGCGAATGAACCCACGCAACGCGTCCTGGATGTACGCCACGCCCTATGCCTATTGGCTCATTAGCATCAACGAACAAACGAGGTTTCCTGCCATTGTACTCACCAAAGAACAAACGGTCACGGTTCACGGCATCACCAAGCAACTGTATGGTAGTAGAAGGACCAAGGTCGGGATTACGCCACGAACAAAGTTGCCATACGACCTTCCCGTTCTTATCTATCTCAACTGCTTGCACGGGTGCATTGGCTGTATCCATTGGCGTTTTATTCCATTCGTTATACCAGTTATTGACAATATGTCCTCCATCCTTCAGTCGAACCGTTTTCTGCGGCTGTGTAATGCCATAGTCTGCAACATTCATCTGCCAAACTACGCGCCCCTGACGGTTTATCTCTTGTACCAGTCCCTTGCGCCCGGTGATGAGTATATTACCCTTAGGCAACTCCTGTACTGACCACGGCAGAAAACCGTTCCAACGATCTATCTCTTGTCCTTTACTGTTATACTCTTGTATGCATCCAAGTCCCATATTAGCAATGAGCAACGTTCCACGTTCCGTAAGGCGAGCATTGCGGAACTGACCATGCACAGAGCCTTTTTCCGACACTGGTAATTCAAACTCCCTTACTATCCTACATGACGGTATCTCCATCACAACCGTCTTTGCAGGTTTGCCGTTCTGCAAGAAGACCACGTATTTTCTACCAATGGGTTGTACGGTATGTATCTCCGTTCCTTCAGGCGCATTGTAACTCCATACGACCTCACCATTCTGCGCCACTTCCGCAACTCCATACTGGTGAGCCACGAGTATGTGACCATCAGTCATAAGTATCGCATCACTAATCTCACCACGCTTTAGTTTATTCTCACCACGCTTTAGTTTGTTGTCACTACACTTTAGATTGTCGTCATACGACCAGTCAATCTTGCCTTCCTTAACGATAAACATACGACGTTGCTTACTCTGACCCGCATAAAAGAAATCATGGCGTGACAGAGAGTTATCCACTTCTTGCGCATTAGTATGCAACGCACACAACGCCAAGAACAATACTGTTATTATCTTTTTTATCATACCGTTATATTGTTTTCATCTGCAAAGATAAGGAAATTATGAATATTTCGCAAAGATTATGCATCACGATGTCGTTATTTTACCATCGAAAGGCATTTTTTTACTATAAGACATCTACTTTCCATGAAAATATTATTATCTTTGTACCGTAAAAACATTTTGTTATGCATAACCTATCTATCGATGACATACGATTTATGACGCTACACGTAGGCTTCTGTCAACATGACGGAGACTGGAATTGGAAAAACGTACGCAGTCCATTCGCTCGCCTATATTGCGTAACAGAGGGTGAGGCGCAGGTAATAATGCCCGACGGAATGAAAACGCTCAGCAAAGGGCATCTATACTTCATACCAGCCTATACAATGCACAGCGATGTCTGCACATCGGTATTTTCACATTATTACGTGCATATATATGAAGACCCTAACAGTCGGTTTAGTGTATTCGAGGAGCTTTCACTGCCCTTTGAAGTAGAATCAGAACCGATAGATGAAGATTTGATGCGTCGCTTAATGGCAATGAACCCACAGATGGGGGTGCCTCAATCCAATCCAGAGGCCTACGACAATCATCAATCCATGCTTTCAAACCTACAACGCAGTGCAAGCCGTCCACTTGCCGACAAGATGGAATCAAGGGGCACATTGTTTCTTCTGATGTCACGGTTTCTGAAAACAGCGAAGCGGCGTGACAACATCAACGACGACCGCATACGGCGTTCCTTAACATATATCAGACATCATATTGCTGAGAATATTGATATTGGAGGGTTAGCAGAAGAGTCATTCATGTCGAAAGATCATTTTATTCGCATATTCCGCAAGCAGACAGGCATGACACCCAATGTTTACGTGACAAAAAAGAAGATGGAGTGTGCAGAACTAAGACTAATAACGACTACCACACCAATAAAGATGATAGCCCATCAACTGGGCTACGCTGACCAATCATACTTCATCAAGTTATTCAAAAAGCACACTTCGCTCACACCACAGCATTACCGTGAACAGTATGGTCTGTAAGTCTCAACTCCTTATCCCTTATGTTACGAGGATGATGCAATTCTATTTCCTCACGCAGCGTTGACATATCTATATGTGTATAAATCTCAGTAGTGCCTATGCTTTCATGTCCTAACATTGCCTGAATGGCGCGCAGCGAGGCTCCACCTTCGAGTAAGGCTGTTGCAAAGGAGTGGCGCAGCGTATGGGGCGAAATGGTTTTCACTATGCCAGCATCACGTGCGGCCTGTTTCACCATTATCAGTATCATGGTGCGCGTCAGATGAGCCCCTCTCCTATTAAGAAACACATAATCTTCTTCACCTGACTTTATCTTCATCTGACTACGGTATTCATACCACAGGTGCAGTTCGCGGATGGCATGAGCAGAAATAGGCACGAGCCTTTCCTTTGAACCCTTACCCAACACGCGTATAAAACCTTCTTCTTCATATACATGCGACAAGGTAAGCGTAACAAGTTCCGACACACGCAGACCACAAGAGAATAACACCTCTATTATTGCGCGGTTACGATGTCCTTCCCATTTCGACAAATCAATGGCCTGTTGCATCATGTCCACCTCTTGAGTTGACAACACCTCAGGCAAGTGTTTGTCTTGTATTGGAGACTCCAGCAGTTCGCTTGGATCTTGCTCTATGTACCCGTCAAGTTCAAGGAAATGGTAGAATGCCCTCACACCACACAGAATGCGTGCATGTGTAGAAGCAGCAATGCCCAAATCATGGAGTGAAGCCGAAAACTCCTGCAAATCGTCAAGCGAAAGACTCATAACATCACGATTACATTCTTCACACCACGTCATAAGTTTACCAACGTCGTGCATATAAGCATCAAGCGTATTAGGCGAGAGGCCTTTCAACAAGCGCAAGTGCTGGCGAAAGCGTGATATAAACTTTAAGTCCTTCAAATCTTCAATCTTTTACTTTTCGAAATGTTATGGTGGCAACTAATAGAACCCATCGCAATTCTTCAATCATTCAACTTTTCAGTCCTTAATGATTTTCTCTATCAGCGGTAATACAACCTTGCGTATCACCTTCTCGTTGAGCTGGTGTTCGCCTTCAAAACGCTGACACTGTGGATAATGCTTACTGAACAGTCCGTAGGTGTTACACGACTTATCGTTAATGCCGAAGAGTCCCCACACGTGCTGACGGTCTTCATCAGTAAGATTTTTAAACTGCTGCCGTTCTATCTGATTGTGATGCTGAATGAGTTCTCGCGTTACGCGGAAAGTCTTCTGGTTGTCCTTACGGCGGTTGAAGAACTTATGTTCACCCGTCTTCATCACCCCACTCATGGTTGACATATTAACGGCAGGGTTAACGCAGATGCGTTTAAATCCATGCATTTGGTGTGCATACATTCCTCCCATTGAAGTACCCAATATGATATCGGGCTGTTCCTGTTCGCATAGTTCACGCAAGAAAGGCAAAGCCTCCAGTGGGTCGAGTGGTATGTCGGGGGCTATAATCTCATCATCAGGCATAAGGCGACGCAGTGTCTCTACCGTACCGCTTGCGCCTGACGAGCCAAAGCCATGGAAATAAATCAGTTTCATATTCTCTTATATTTACAGTTTTAAAAAAATGAAGAACTGAAGTTTCATCTTACATTCTTAGACTGCCATACTTCAGTTCTTCAATTTTCATCTTAGTTTTTTCTATCTACTACTTGACGTATTTCTTTCCGCTTCTGATTTGCAATCCACGGCTGTTGTCGCTGATGCGCTGCCCACTTACATTGTAAGTAGCGTCATTCGCCGTCTTTGTTGCTTCAGTCTTTACGGTATTTATAGCATCGGGTTGATCTTCAGCCCAGCGCGTAATCTGAAGTTGAGTAATATAGATGTTAGTGCCGACTTTCTGACCACGCGTCATCTTAATAACCTTCTGCCCGTTGGCACCTGCTGTCAGTGCGTAGCCTCGAGTATTAGGTTTAAGAGTTCCGCTGTAGATATTATTGAAAGATACACCATCATCAATGATACACGTACCACTCAGAATGTATGGTGAAGCTTCTGCCGTACTGCTCTTCGATACGTATGCGGTAATCCAAACGGAGTCGCCTGTCTCTATAGGCTCATCAAGGTCAATCTGAATATATGTCGCATTGTTTGACGCATTATCATTCATGTTTGTTGATTTGCCGTGCAGTGAGATAGTGTAATAGTCAACGTTATTTACGATACTCTTGTAGTTTACGCGGTTAGTTGCAGTTGCCACAGCATTCTGCATAGATGCAATGCCACCGGTTTCTATTGCAGTACCCTCGGGTGATGTCCATGAGTAAAGCACATTGCGGCTGTATGTCTTTGGCTTCGGACGGTCCTCTCCATCAGCCAATATATACAGTTTACCATCAGTGAACAGCGTAGAAGTGTCCCATACGAGTCCTTCGCCTGGTGATGCCGGTGAGATCGTGAACGAACCGCTTGCAGTTGTAGGAACCTTGGCAAACACCTGAATATAATTATTTTTCTCAAACGGCACAGTGACGTTGGTCATATCAATCTCTAGCACAGCGCCATTCTGCACGTTGAGAGTTGTCACCGCGAAGTTGTTCTGTGCGTATGACTTCTGATCATTATTGACTACTGGTACTACCATTGTCGAACCGCTCTGCATAGTCAGCGTTGTGAGAGTGAGTTTCTTTCCGCTTGTTATGGTGTCGCCCGCGACGATGGTGCCTCCGTTCTGCACGGTGACAGGTCCAGCTATAGTACCCTCGCCTTTGAGTGTAGCCTCGCTCTTCACGTAGTATGCACCAGTGCCGCTGTTCTTACCGTCAATGATGAGAGTGCCGGCATTGACGTTAGTTGTTCCTACGTATGTATTGTTGCCTGTCAGTCGCCAAAGGCCAGTTCCCACCTTGGTGATGTTGTTTGTGGTAGAGTTATAGCCTTTTGCGCAGCAATTATTAGTAATGGTACCACGGAAGGTCTCATCAGAGTTAGAACCGCCGATTGTCCAGTTACATACAGAAGCGTTAGTTTGCTTCGATGAAGCATTGAGATAAGTACCGGCGTCGCCTGACAGACCTCCTATAAATCCATTGCCGTTGGTTTCCCACATACACATCTTGGCATTGCCCTTGAGTTCAACCTGCGTCGTTGGCATATTGAAACTGTGTTCCGAGAGGAAAAGCGACCCCCAGGCATCGGTGCTGACACCGTTGGCAACTATCTTTCCGGTAAAGTTCTCCATCTTCGGATCAAAATACTCACGCACGTAAGGTATCACGTATTCAAACGTGCCAGCACCTGTTATTACGCACTTGGTTGAGCAGTTGCGGTTTGGCGCGAAATAGCTGTATGTGCCTTCCTCCACCTCGATGGGGAATGAATAGGTTTCGTAGCCACTTGACTCACCCTTGGTTTTGAGCGTGCCGCCAGCCAGTATAAGCTTTGATGAAGAACCTATGCCGTTCTTTGAAATGTCGGTGGTTGACAGGTATACCGTGCCGCTCTTAATCCTTGTTGCGCCAGTGTATCCGAAGAATTTAGTTGTGCCGATGGTGAACTGGCCTGGTCCTTCAAACGTCAGCTGTCCGGTTCCTTCAAACGTACCGTTGAGGGTGAGGGTCTTATCAGTCTTCAGTGTTGAGTTGCTGCGTATCTGTGCATTGCGGTCGGTAGCTGCGGCTGCACCTGTGTAATAATATGTTCCTCCATCGAATATCCAGTTCTGGGCGAAGTTCTTTGATGCACCTATAGCTGAAGACACGCCACCGTTTGCTATTGTGTTGAACGCTATCGTGCCGTCGTGGTTGACGGTAGCACCTGTGTAAGAACTATTGCCATTGAGCACCAGCGTACCTGTATTGCCTTTATTTACAGAGCCTTCTCCACTTATTTCTCCGTTCAGTGTCAGCGTGCCTGTGCCGTTAACTACTACTGCTGCAGGTTTTGGCGCGCCGGTCACTGCTACCGTCTGTACTGCATCAGTATTCAGAAGCACATTGTCGCCATCAATGAAAGCGCGGTTTTCCAACCAAGCGTTTGTCTCGTAATTCCATGCTGTCTGTCCTTCTGCCAATGTAAGCGTAGCCTCGTAGGAGTCGATATCAACCAGTCCCACCTCGATTGGACGTGTGCTTGCATAAACTTTCGCATAGTCAGACTTAACCTCTTCACCTTCGTTGCTGCCGTATGCACAAACGCGCAGATTATAGAACGTGCCGTCCTGCAGGTTGTTCACGACGTATGACGTACTGTTTGCACTGACGCGCTCTATTTCCTGGTATTCGTCGCTACCATCGGCTGCCATCTCTATGATGAAGCCTTCCTCGTCGTATGTATAGTCACGCCACGTAAGAGTAATGGTTGACGAAGTAGATTTCGCAGCCTCGAGAGTGACAGGAGCGCGCAGGAAGAAGTCGCGGTCGGCAACGGTTATGCTGTTGATGTAATTCTCGATGTTGAGATATCCGTTGGCGGCTGTTACCGTGGCATCGGCTACGGCAGGGTTGGTGCCGTTTGCTTCTTCCCATGCGTCAGGCATGCCGTCGCCGTCGGTGTCCTGCTTCTTTATGCCAGCGTACCATGCCCATGTGCTCGGAGAGCCAATCGGCAGACTTTCTTCGTTGGATATGATAGACCCTAACTTGCCATACGACATAAGTTCATCAATCAGGAAGCAGTCGCTCTGGTCGCGGTAAGGCAGCGATGCGCCCACTGTAGGAATGTTCATCGTAAGCAGTTCGTCACCGTTGTATTTTTCGAGATACGGGTAGGCAAACGGAGTGCTTACCTGATCTCCACCTCCGTTTGTAGTTACGAGTGATGGAGCGAATACTCCGTCCATATTTGAGTCCTGCCAGTTGTCTTCGCCATAGAAATGGAAGAGGCTGTTGCCACCTCCCAGTCCGTTGCCGCCGTTTGCTGGTCCGTTGACAAAGAGGTTTGACTCAATGTTGACATAACTGGTTCCTTCGCTGTCGCCACCGAGGATTACACATCCGTTTCTCCAGTTATAAACTACGTTGTTGACATACTGGCACGTACCCTTGATTTTGTTGTTACGTGTGGAGTTGTCAATATAGAGGTTACGGTAAAGCGTGATGGAGTCGCTCTGAATCAGTCCGCCAGCAGAGTGGCTCATCAGTCCCTGTCCGAAGATATTGTTCTGCAGTGTTATAAACATAGGCTGCGAGCCCTTGCCGTCGGGGTTGATGGAGAATGTCTCGTCCAGTCCCCAAGAGAAAGAGCAGTGGTCGAAAATCATATTCTGACCATTGGATATGCCTGCACAATCCTTTCCGCTTGTGCCGTTGTGTCCCATGCGCCAGCGTATGTATCGCACGATGATGTTGTCAGAACCCGAGAACGAACAACCGTCGCCATATACCGTAATGCCTTCGCCTAGTGCCGTCTGTCCTGCCACGTAAAGGTTCTTGGCAAATGTCACGCGGCTTGAGATTTTGATAACACCCGAGACGTCAAACACCACGATGCGGTTAGGTTGGCTTACGGCATCGCGCAGAGAGCCTGTGCCCGAGTCGTTGAGGTTGGTCACGTGATACACTGTCGGTGATGACGAGGCACGTGCACCCTTGGCGAAACGCCCCCATCCTGCTGCTCCGGGGAAAGCAAGCAGGTCGTCGGCCTGTGCTGTTCCAACGCTCATAAGCCCTGCAAGGAGCAGAGAAAAGATTTTCTTAGTTAGTTTCATTATATTGTGTTTTTTAGTTTTTATCCGTGAGATGATTTTTATGGAGCATTGCCTTATATCTGTAATCGCTATGCACTTACGTTACAATCGCTATCCGATTACCGTGTAATTGCTATCCTATTACCAGGTAATCGCTATGCGATTATAACCTGCTGTAACATAGACAAATACACAGTATTTTTGCTCTTATGTGCAATTCATAGTTTTCTCAACTTTGCAAATTTAAGAAAAAAAAAGCATATAAGCAAATCTTTCTAAAAAAAAATGATTTGTTATCGGTGCATATCTCTACGCTAATTAGCCGTTGACTATCATTGAAACATTGATAACCAACGGCTAATTTATATTGCATCGCAAACTGTTGTCTTGTTTGCAAGCGTTTTATGTCAAGTCCTTATCACTGTGGCCATTGACCAGCAGCAATGCCAGCGAGGATGCCGCTCATGGCGTTCTGTCCTACGACGCTCTTTGCCGAGCGGCCGATGATGGTAGTAGAACCACTCTCCTTGCCCAGTCCGGCAACGTCGTTGGTGTCCCATGCGAATGCTACGATGCCGTTGTTGGTGGCATACTCGTTGACGCACTGGTAGTAATACTTCACCGAGGCGTCGTGCTTAGCCTGGTCGCCGCCAGTGATGGTGCGCTGCAAGCCGGCATACTCGCCAATGATTACGGGGAAGCCCTTTGAGGTGAAGGCTGTCTTCAGACTTGCAAACTGCTCCTGCATATAGCTTTCCTCACCCCATGTGGCATTGTGGTTGGTGCCGTGATTGCCATTGCCCCAGTAGTAGTATGCGTTGTCACCTGAAGCATCGAATGTGCCGCAGAACTGACCCGGGTCATAGAAGTGCACCTCGACCATGAGTTTTCCGGCAGCCTCTGGCAATGTGTTTGCTGGCATGTAGCTTATGGTAGAAACGGTATTGACGCTTGGTCCCTGCACTACAAGTATGCGGTTGGCATTGTTGCCGCCGGTGGCACGCACAGCCTCAACGAAGGCTTTATTGTACTTTATAAGGATAGGAGCGAGAGCCTCGTGACGTGAGTTGAAGAGGTTATACTCTTGGAAAGGCTCGTTGAGGCCAGCGAAGATGACGTGCTCGTCATAGCCCTTGAAGGCCTCAGCAATATCAGTCCACAGGCTCTTAAGCGTAACGATTTTAGCATCAACCTCTGCATCGGTCATGGCACGGAATGAAGAGGTGTTGCTTGTAAAGCCCTGCACCTCTATCCATCCACCGTCCCAGTGGTCGTTGAGTACTACATAGAGACCATCCTCCACGCAGTAGTCAACGATCTGCTTTACGCGAGCCATCCACGCAGCATCTATCTGTGGGTTTGCTTCGGTGCCGCCGCTGACGTGACCGCATATCCATGAGCATGGTATGCGTACTGACTTGAAGCCGGCAGCCTTCACTGCGTCAATGACTTCCTTGGTGGTCTTGGTTGGCTGCCATCCTGTCTCGCTGCCTACGCCACCGTTATTGTTGAAGAGGTTGTTGGCGTCGCATGACTCCAGGGTGTTGCCGAGGTTCCAGCCTGGGTACATATCCTTAGCCACTTCGCCTGCTGTACGGAAGGTAAACTCGCCTTCTTCCTTCTTTGCCGGACCAGCCTGCGTCACACTGATGTTCTTGAATGCGCCGTCGAGGTTGGCAAGGATGGTAGCCGTGCGCTCAGCGCCAGTAGTATTTTCAGAGCACACCACAACGAACGTAGATTGCTTATTGTTGCCACTCTTACGTGTAACGGTAACCCAGTCTTCGCTTGAGCGCACGAAGGCTGTGCCGCCCTGGACGGTAAACTCCGTCTCGCCACCATCTATAGTAAACACCAGATTGTTTACCGACACAAGCAAGTCGCCGTTGCTGTCAGCCAATGGATTTGGATCGTCCTTGGTGCAGGCTGTCATTATTACTGCCAGCAGCAACAATGAAGTGAAAAATGAAAAGTGGAAAGTGAAAAATGCCTTCAGGTTCACTTTTCTTACATTTATATCTTTTGTTCTCATCATTATATATATATTACAAAGTTCTGTATGTACTCAACTTCTTAGATCAGAAGGTCTAAGGTCAAAGGTGAAAAGTGAAAAATCTTATGCGACCAAATGTAGTCAAATGGTAACTTGAATTCTTCACTTTTCACTTTTTCACTATTCACTTCGAGCGAAGCGAGATCAATTACCATGGCAGCGAGAAGAGGTTCTTTGAGAAGTTGCCGATGGTGTAAACAGTCGAGTTGTTGAAGCCCAGAGAGGTAACGCAGTTGTTGCCATCTACCACGGTTGTGCCACCGAAAGCAGGATTACCTGCTGTGCTTCCCCAAACATTGTGAAGCTCGATACGGAAAGTGCCGTTACCCTCAAGGTCGCCAGCCTTCAGTTTTGATGCGTCAAACGAAACATTGCTGCCATCGTTGTTGACAGATACCAACTCTGCACTGAAGCCATTGAAGAAACTGCGTATGTCTGCTACCTCAACGAGGTTTACCGCACCGTTGGCAGGTGCAACTCCATTGTCACATTCATCAGCGGTCAGTGTAAGCGCGATGTTTTCGGTGTTAACAAGCTGGTACTTGCCATCCACATTCTCCACCTTTATCGCTGCAGGATTTTCCTTACCCCATTTGCCAGGCATTACCCAGCCTGCTTCCATACCGACTGCCGTCTGCTTGACGTTGAACTCCAATGGTGCATCAAGCGACACAATGGTGAACGTAACCTCGAAGGTGCTGTTGAAAGCAAGAGCTGTTTCGTTGGTTGTCTCTCCGCCTCCCTCATGGAAAGGAGTATCAGCAATACCATTCCAGTCTGCATTATGTCCCTTGCCCCAGATGTTTGCCATCTCTATGCGGAAAGTGCCGTTGCCTTCTAAGTCGCCATAGAAGAACTTGTTGGCATCAAACTTAACCTCATTACCGTCGGCCTTGATGGCATCAATCTTGACGAAAGCGTTAGGATAAGCTGCGGCAAAGCCTTCGATTTCAAGTAAAAACACTTTACCGTTGGTGCGTGCCACCTCAGTATCGAATGTCACGGTATATGTACCAGTCTGACCACCAGCCACTGATACCGTAGCACTTCTCCATGCCTCTGCATCGTCTGTCGGACCATCACCGTAGCAGGTCAGTTTGGCTGTATAGCCATACTTCTCCATCTGTGGTATCATGTTGATGCTCAGCCCGCACGGGTCGGCCGCCCTGATGACTGAAAGCTGCAATGAGTTGTCAGTAAGTGAAAGGATACGTATGTTGTCGGTCAGGCTTACCACATAGTCATCAGTGTAGTTTGCAGGAGCAAGCACCTTACAGTTACTCAGCGTTATCTCCTTTTTCTCCTCATCAATGGTGTATGTACCATTCTCTACAGTCTCCTGACCATTTGCATCAACGTGCTTCACTACCACGGTGCCGTCCTCATTGAATGTTATAGAACCTTGACAGTTTGCTGCGTTGCCACCCACTATCCATGAGTTGCCAGCGAAGTCTGCTTCCCAACTCCATGTGTCACCGACAACAGGTTCATTATTAGTAATGGTTGCCCAACTGTCATCTGTTCCATAGAAGTATGACGGACCTGTGAATGTCTTGCACTCACCGTCGGTGGTAAGGTCTATCTCCCATGTCTTGCAGAGCAGGGTCTTGTCAAACGGTATGTTCTTAGCCACTGAAACGGGGCGCACTGACAGTGCCTGATATACAGGTGTAGTAGCGCGTGCGTTGCCACCGCTGGTGAAGAGATAGCTCTGTGCGAATGTATTGTCTGTAGTATTGACAGAACCAGAGAGATAGCGTCCCTCTGTACCTACGCCGCTGAATGTGGCGGCAGTGCGTGAGCCTGCGGCAGGAAGGAAGATAGAGTTGCCGTTAGGGCCAGTGAACTTATAACCTTGTACGCTCTCCATCTCTGTCCACTCTACCTGGCAGCAGCGGAACAGTTCCTCAAACTCTTCTATGGTAGGCATTGTCACCTTGCCGCCATACACCTGGTTGGCAACGTCCTGCGCAGTCTTGTAGATGTCGGTAGAAGCATAGTCGGCTGGGTCAATGCTGGTGTTGTAGCCAGTCATGTCGCCGAAGCCGAAGAGACCGCCGAGCTCTGTCTCAGAAGAAGCACCGAGGTTGTAGCGTGCCCACTTGGTAGAAAGACCGAGGTCAACGAGGTCGTTCTCCACGTCAAACTGCTGTGCAGGAGTAGTGAACTGCTTTACCTCACCATATACAACGCCGCCGCCGAGGTCAACGTATGCGGTATAATAATAGGTAGTGTTAGGCAGCAATCCCTTGACAGTAACGTCGAAGTTGTCGGCAGTAGTACCCTCAAACTTCACGCCGCCACGTACAGACTCTTCATCAGACTTGCATGAGATTACCACACCTACCTTTGAGTCAGCAGTGTATTTAGAAGCGCTACCCAAAAGCATTGCCTTGTTAGCCTCCACGTTGCTTGCGCCGCCAGTAGTGGCTGTGGCATCGGTCAGTATGAGGCTCTTCACGTCACCCTTGTAGGTGAGTCTGCCCTGCAGGGTTACGAAAGCCTGATAGTAAATCACCTCTCCAGGCTCACCGCTGATAGAAGCAGTAAACTCCTGCCCGCCGGAAGCTGCTACACGCTCAGTGAGAGCATCGGCTGCTGTGCCGTAGTAGAAGCCTGTGGAATAAGAACTGGCAGCCTGTCCGTCAAGACCGCTGACAGAACCTTTGACGATTGCCGAAACTGGCGTAACGTCCGCCGAGCCGGTGACAACAGAGTTGTCACCGAGCAGCGGTGTGGTGTTTATGGAATAATCATCGTCGGAGCAGCCTGCGGCGAGCACCGCCATGACGAATAGCATTATGCCTGATAATATCTTATGTTTCATTGTCGTATATTCTTTAAGAGTTATTCTATTACGCATGATATTTTCTCAAACACGTCTGGTGTGTCGCCTGACACGTAGCCGTCAAGGTATCCGTCGAGTTGTATTGAGAGGTCAAGACAGGTAGGAGTAAACTTCTGCGTTGCACCAGTGTTGTTGGTAAGTGTAACGGTGGTCTCGCCGCTGGTGTTCACCGTAGCGGCATCTTCAAGGTCGAAGCAACCTTGTTCCCACGTAGTCTTGATGTTGTTGTCAATCAGCGCACACTTAGGAGTCTTGGTCCATGTGAGGCCGCTCTTGAGAGAGAACGTAACCTTTATCGTCTGGTTCTTCTTGAGTTTCACGCTTGCAGCATCCTTGAAGATGCCGGTGCCGCCGTCGCCATAGTGGTGGAAGCCGAGACGCAGGCAACCGTTCTCCACCCATGAGTGCTCATAGTAGTCATCAGTCAGTGCTACTACTAACGGTCCTGTCTGACCACCACCTATAGGCTTGGTATTGAGGTTAACCACCATATAAGATGTGACGTTACCGTTAGCGTCGTTGCCGTTAGGTATTCCAAGGGTCATGCCCTCAGTAGCGTTCATTTCGAGTATGGTGAAGGTCTTGCCCTCGATAGCCACTTTACATAAATCATTGGAAGTGGTGAGGAACGTGATGCCCTCAGAGAACGTAATGGTGTTGCCATTCAGCGTAACCTTGCCCTCGGTATCGCCATAAGCGTAGGCAATGGTACCGTCAGAGGCCTTGGAGAGAACGAGCTCGTTGTCCCAAGTATTGTCACCAGGTGCCGGTGACCAGTTGTACTTGTATTCACCGTTCAGCACAGTCTCCCACTTGTTGGCAGCAGGCGCACCATTCCAGTTCATGATGTCGTAAGGCACATCCTCGCTTACGGTGTATGTTATGCCGTTGCCAACGTATGTTATGCCGTTATTCTCTACCGAGAACAGATCCGTGAGCAGGTTCTCATACTCTGGCAGTACAGGCTTTGAGGTCTTCAGCAGCGCAGCCTCCTCAGCAGGTATGCAGGCGCCGTTGGTATTGCGTACCTCCTCTGATACAAAGTTCCATACTAAGTACCAAGTTCCCTCGGAGTTCGTACGCTTGGTGACAAGACAGAGATAGTAAGGAGTCAACTCTGCTATGATGATGTCCTGTGTATAGTTGGAGCAAGTTTCGTCAAAACCTATGTTGTGCATGGCATAGCAGTCAGAGAACGAAATTGTAGGATGCTCCTTGTCGATCAGTCCGAGATTGAACTTGCCAACGAGGTTCTTGCCCGTGCTGCTTCCCTTAGAACCGCTCTCACCGCGGTACATCTTGGCTACGCAACCATTAGTCGCATCCATTGAGAACTCCATGTATGAGTCAAGATATGGATCATCCTCTGGTATAAGCCATGACTGGAAGCCCGGGTCCCAGTTAGGTGCCCAGTTAGCACGACCGAAAGGTACTGGCTTACATACGAGGTTAGCCTCCTCCTCTGCTGTATAGCCCCCTTCTTTGTTAGTAGGATTATAAGGAGCCATATACATCACCGGACCTGCAAAGCCCAGTCCGTAGTCTTTATCACCAGGATACCACTTCTTACTGATGCCCTCAATAAGAGTCTGCTCATCGGGGAATTGTGAACCCTTCAGGTAGTTCTTGTCTGCAAGATAGAACCACAGTGGGTTGTCGAGCATGGTGAAGTCGTTCTGTGCTATAGTGAACTTATATGGCTCGCCAAACACTGCGCCAGCACGTGTCTCTGCACCAAACGTAACCTCGTACTCGCCAGCGAAAGGCAGTTCAAGAGTAATCTCCTCGTCTTGCGAACGACCGTTAGGAGTAACCCACAACGGAGTGCATCCGCTGATTTTGGAATTCAGATATACCCTGTTGCCATCCACTGTTACGGTATAGGCGTCGGGGGCTTTAAGGTCGTCGGCAGAATACTGCGCCGCACCGAAGCCATAGTCGTCAGGCGAGCATGAAGCAAGAGCCATCATAGTGCCCGCCATCATTGAAAATATATTCTTTAGTTTCATAATGAATGTCTTTTATAAGATTTACTTCCATCCGGCATTTTGTGTCAGCACACCACCTGAAAGGGTTATCTGTGTGTTAGGTATCTGCATCAGTCCCTTCTTGGCTGTGAATTTGTCTATGTCGAAATTAACCGTTGTCTCATTGCCACCGGTAATAACTTTTGCACCGTTCTGTGCAGCCTTGATTGCACGTCCGGCATAAGCGCCGTCCTTCTCATAGCGCATCAAGTCCCAGTAGTGAATGCCCTCGAAGGCAAACTCAATAGCGCGCTCCTTGCGCAGGTTCTCCACGCTGTATTCTACAGACGTGCCAGGGTTAGAGCGACGATGTACTTGATTGAGACCGTCAGCTGTGCCTGTAAGCTCTGAGTGCATCAGCAGCACGTCGGCATAGCGCATGATAGTCCAATCCTGATAGTATGTCAGGTTCATGTGAGCGATGCCGAGATTGAAGCCCACCTCCTGACGTGTACCGTCAGCGAAACACATTGGAGCATACTTGCGTGTGTAGTAACCAGTGTATTCGTATGTA
>OCVV011349588.1_pt1 | contig 33612 bp, 31 predicted proteins | sample 1539721 | NCBI WGS metagenome assembly OCVV01 (sample SAMN02144230, study PRJEB22623) | gut metagenome | biome: sheep rumen | host: Ovis aries | place: New Zealand | reverse complement strand
TTGCACACATAAGGTTTTCTGTCAAATAGAATTAAAGGCATAGAAAGATGCCGTTTGTGCTTAATCATTTTCTTTCTTGCGTATAAAAAACGAGTCGATTGATTACTCTCCGCCAGTCAATAACTCTTCGATTCAAAGCTCCATTAATGCAAAGAAAAAGATTAACAAAGCAGTGTAAAAACATCTCCAAAAGCATCTCGGAGGCATTTAGAAACCATCTCGAAGGAATGTCGAAGGGAAAAATGGCAATGATGTTTTTGAAGAAAAGTTACAAACGTTCTAAAAATGTTTTTTAGAATGTTTTTGCAAAGACTGTCACCAAGCGCATTAACTATTTGCTATTCAGGGAAATAAGCGCAAAAAGACTGTCACCATACTGTCACCGGCTGTCACGTGATAATGCAAATTCATACAGAATATAAGCGTGACAGTCTGGTGACAGTCTGGTGACAGTCTTTTGTTGTATATTGTTTTGATTATCAGTGTGTTAACAGGTGAGGTGACAGTCTTTGCTCAGAAAAAATTTTTTTTGTTGTATGTAATTACAAAATAAAGTTGTAATTTAGCAGTCAAACAGCAGACAGATATGGAAAATAAGATACCAAAGGAATTCAGTAAGTTTTATTTGAAGGATGTTACTTTCGTGAACCTTATGATGCGTCGCATCTATAATGTTCTCATTGTGGCTAATCCTTATGATGCCTTTATGCTTGAAGATGATGGACGCATAGAGGAGAAGATATATAATGAGTATATGGAGTTGGGGTTGCGCTATCCGCCTACGTTTACTCAGGTATCTACATCGGAAGAAGCTACTGCTGTGCTAAAGACCACTAATATTGATTTGGTTATTTGTATGCCTGGTAATGCTGATAATGACGCGTTCTCAGTGGCTCGTGAGATAAAAGGTAAGTTTCCAAAGATTCATTGCGTGGTGCTTACGCCCTTCTCGCATGGCATTACCCGAAGAATACAGAACGAAGATCTGAGTATTTTTGATTATGTGTTTTGTTGGCTTGGCGACACTAACCTTATTCTCTCTATCATAAAGCTTATTGAGGACAAGATGAATGTTGAGCACGACATTAAGGAGGGTGGCGTGCAGATGATTCTGTTGGTTGAAGACAGTATTCGTTTCTATAGCAGTATTCTGCCTAATCTTTATAGTTATGTGCTAAAGCAGAGCCAGAACTTTGCTACTGAGGCCTTGAACCGCCATCTTGCTACGTTGCGTATGCGTGGTCGTCCAAAGGTGTTGTTGGCACGTACATACGAGGAGGCTTGGCAGCTATATGAGAAATACAAGGATAACTGTCTTGGAGTGTTGAGCGATGTGCGCTTTCCATATAATGGCGAGAAAGACCCAGAGGCAGGTTTGAAACTGTTGAGAGCTATTCGTGAGGAAGATGAGTATCTGCCTTTGATAATGGAAAGCTCTGAGAGTTCAAACCGTGAGAAGGCTGAGGCCGAACACTTTCATTTCGTAGATAAAGATTCAAAGACCATGAGTCGCAATCTTCGTCACTTGATGGAGGAACACATGGGCTTTGGCGATTTTATTTTCCGCGACCCAACAACGCATGAAGAAATATTGCGAGTACATTCGTTGAAACAGTTGCAGGATAATATCTTTAAGATACCTAACGACTCTATGCTTTATCACGTGAGTCGCAATCACATGAGTCGTTGGCTGGCTGCCCGTGCCATCTTCCCTGTGTCGCAGTTTCTTAAGAAGATTACATGGCATAAGCTGCAGGATGTGGATGCTCACCGACAGATTATCTTTGACGCCATAGTGCAATATCGCCACATGAAGAATATTGGCGAGGTGGCAGTCTTTGATAGAACCAAGTTTGACCAGTTTGCTCACTTTGCCCGTATTGGCGATGGCTCTCTGGGTGGTAAAGGTCGTGGCTTGGCTTTCCTTGATAATGTGATAAAGAGGCATCCAGAGTTCAATCAGTTTGCTAATGCCACTGTGCAGATTCCTAAAACCGTGGTTCTTTGTACAGATGTGTTCGACCAGTTTATGGAGAATAATAACCTGTATCCTATAGCTTTGAGCGAACTTCCCGACGAAGAGATATTGAAACACTTCCTTAAGGCTCAGTTGCCTGACGTGTTGATAGAAGACTTCTTTATATTCTTTGAAGCAACAAAAAGTCCTATTGCCATTCGTTCAAGTTCGTTGCTCGAAGACAGTCATTATCAGCCTTTTGCAGGAATCTATTCCACATATATGATTCCTTGGCTGCCCGATAAATATGCCATGCTCGAGATGCTTGCAGCCGCAATAAAGAGTGTGTATGCCTCGGTATATTATCGCGATTCAAAGGCTTATATGAAAGCCACGAAGAACGTTATCGACCAAGAAAAGATGGCTGTTATCTTGCAGCAAGTGGTAGGTAAGGCTTATGGCGATCATTTCTATCCAAATATCTCGGGAGTGTTGCGCTCGCTGAACTATTATCCAATAGGGGCGGAAACAGCCGAAGAGGGTATAGCCTCATTGGCACTCGGATTGGGAAAATATATTGTTGATGGAGGACAAACGCTGAGGGTATCACCTTATCATCCCAACCAAGTGTTGCAGATGAGCGAGATGGAGATAGCTCTAAAGGAAACACAAACCCGTTTCTATGCTCTTGATATGAAGAATGCCACTCACGATTTTAAGGTTGACGACGGTTTTAATATCAAGAAACTACGTATAAAGGAAGCTGAGGCTGATGGCTCGCTAAACTATATCGCCTCAACCTATGACCCTTATGATCAGGTGATTTACGACGGATTATATGAAACAGGTAGGAAAATAATTTCCTTCAACGGAGTTCTGCAGCATGGTGTGTTCCCATTGCCAGAGATTCTGCAGATGTCGATGAAATATGGTGCTGAGGCAATGCGACGTCCTGTTGAAATAGAATTTGCTTGCAATATAAATGACGACAAGAGTGGCGAGTTCTATCTGTTGCAGATTCGTCCAATTGTTGATGCAAAGGAAATGCTCGATGAAGATATCACCCAGATACCAGATGACGCTTGCTTGCTTCGCTCACACAGCTCTCTTGGACATGGCATCTCAGAGGACATTACCGATGTTGTGTATGTGAAATACGATGATAACTTCTCGGCTATGAACAACTTCTATGTGGCTGATGATATAGAACGAATAAACAGAAAGTTCCTTGCTGATGGAACCAATTACGTTCTTATAGGTCCAGGTCGTTGGGGCTCAAGCGACCAGTATCTCGGAGTGCCTGTTAAGTGGCCACATATTTCGGCAGCTCGTGTTATTGTTGAAGTAGCATTGAAGAACTATCGTGTGGATCCAAGTCAAGGAACACATTTCTTCCAGAATCTCACCAGTTTCGGAGTAGGCTATCTCACCATAGACACCAACGACACCACGACAGGAGGCATAATAAGAAAAGACATGCTTGACGCTATGCCTGCCGTTGAAGAAACCGAATATGTGCGCCATGTGCGTTTCGATAAGCCATTGAAAATCATGATGGATGGCAAAAAACAGGAAGGACTCGTTATTTTTGCAAAGTAAGTATTGCAAAAAGAAAATAATAGGGGAAGTAAAAGACAAATATTATATTTTTTAACCTCTATGCAACATTAAAAAACATTTCAACTTTTGCATTGCCAAAAGAAAGTGTTAATTTTGCATTCGGAAGTTTCAAAAGGTATTGGCTTTTCCTTCCCCCTTGATTTATACAAGGCAAAAAAGATTTATTTTTAAACATAATAAAATTATGGCAGTAAATTACAAAGATTTAGGTCTCGTAAACACACGCGAGATGTTCAAGAGAGCCGTTGACGGCGGTTATGCTATCCCAGCATTCAACTTCAATAACTTGGAGCAGCTCCAGGCTATTATCACAGCAGCATCTGAGTTGAAGTCACCTGTTATCCTTCAGGTTTCTAAGGGTGCTCGTAACTATGCTAACTCTACACTTCTTCGCTACATGGCAGAGGGTGCTGTTGAGTATGCTAAGGAATTGGGTTGCAAGGCTCCTGAAATCGTTCTCCACCTTGATCATGGAGATAGCTTCGAGCTCTGCAAGGATTGTGTAGATATGGGCTTCTCTTCTGTAATGATTGATGGTTCTGCACTTCCTTACGAGGAGAACATCGCTCTTACAAAGAAGGTTGTTGAATATGCACACGCTCACGACGTAACTGTTGAGGCTGAGCTTGGTGTACTTGCTGGTGTAGAGGACGAGGTAGTTGCTGCTGAGAGCCACTATACAAAGCCAGAGGAAGTTGTTGACTTCGCTACACGTACAGGTTGCGATTCACTCGCTATCTCTATCGGTACTTCTCACGGTGCTTACAAGTTCACTCCTGAGCAGTGCACACGTAATGCAGAAGGCAAGCTCGTTCCTCCTCCATTGGCATTCGATGTTCTCGCAGAAATCGAGAAGCAGCTTCCTGGTTTCCCAATCGTTCTCCACGGTTCTTCTTCAGTTCCTGAGGAGTATGTTGAGATTATCAACAAGTACGGTGGTAAGTTGCCTAACGCTATCGGTATCCCAGAGGATCAGCTTCGTAAGGCTTCTAAGAGCGCTGTTTGCAAGATCAACATCGACTCAGACTCTCGTTTGGCTTACACTGCTGGTGTACGTGAGACTTTGGCTGAGCACCCAGACTACTTCGACCCACGTCAGTATGGTAAGGTAGCTCGTGCTTACATGACAGATATGTACAAGCACAAGATTGTTGACGTACTTGGTTCAGACAACAAGCTCGCAAATTGCTAATAATTAATATAAGCAATATAAAAATTAAGGCGCATCCTTTCGGGTGCGCCTTTTTTTAGTGTGTAATGTGTAGTGTGTAATGTGGAATTAGTCGCACTTTGTGCGATTTTAAATTAATAAATGAAAAATTAACTATGCTGTAGGCATTATGTCATTCATTATTCATTAAATCATTGATAATCGGCGAAGCCGATCAATTACACATTCCACACTCCACATTCCCCATTTTATTCAATCGGCTCAACTTTTAAACTCTTTGCATTACCAGTAATAGGGTCAACAACAAGATGTGTTGTGAGCTTTCTTCCAAAGAGTTCTCCACTGAGACTTTCTGTGCGACCAAACTGGGCAGCGTAAATCTCGCTTGTTATCAGTTGGCTTTGACTATTGGTAAGTGTTATGTTAATTTTGCCAGGGAGATTAACATATACACCACAGTTGTCTTTATCTTTCTTTTTCTCATCAGTCTGAGCTTCGATAGGTAGTTCAGGAATAATATGCTCATCACTTATACTAATATAATAAGGTTCGCCTGAAAGATCATCTGCATCAACAAGTCCGAGCTTCTTTGAGAATCTGAAGAGGGTAGTGCGGTCAATTGTTTTTTCTGGGATGAATGTAACAACGTGTTCTGTGGTGTCTTTCTCTGTTGTGCCTGTAAACACCTGCATAAGCGCCTTTTCCTGAGTGTCTAAGTTTGATAGCATAATCTTAAGCTGAGCACCATCTTTAGGCATATAGTCGGCATTGCCGCGTGAGAGTTCGTTTCTACTTTCCCTTATTTCATAGATATCCTGTGCAATTAGTTCTGCCATTTTAGCCGAACTGCCGGCAGAGAGAATATCTTGGTTCATATAGTCTTTTGCATTAAGAACTTTTGCTTTTGGGGCAGACTTGAAAGGCTTGTAGAACTCTCGTGGCTCGCCTTCAGCATTTATAGCTTGGAGAATACCTTCATCTGTGCGTTTAATACTGAATATGCTATGTTTCTTGTCTATTAGAGCTGTGTACATCTTACTGCTATCTGGCACACTTGTTTTTTCAATGTTCACTCTAACAATTTTGTAGCTGGTGTTGGGGGCAGTGCCCACATTCCTCAGCTTCATATATTTGTCGGCATATTCGGCTAATTCTCCTGGCTTGAAAGTAGTTTTTTCAACAAGGAGATGAAATTTCAAAACCGTTTTAGGCAGAAAATATGATGTTCCTTGAACACTCTGTGCCGATGTTGTTATAGGCATCATGAGAGAGACGGCTGCCAGTAGGGTTGCGATTTTCTTCATAACTTTAGTCGTTTTGAATTTATAATGGTTTATACTTAGTCCTCAAGGCGCAAAAAGGCTTTGGGTAAATAGTCAATAATGTCGCTGGCAATCAAACTTTCTTTGCCTATATCCTTGATAGCAAGGTCGCCTGCCAGTCCATGTAGATACATTCCGAGAATACTTGCTTCTTTGCATGAATAGCCACGAGCTAATAATCCGGTTATAATTCCTGTAAGAACATCTCCACTACCAGCTGTTGCCATACCGCTATTACCTGTTGAGTTGAATATAACTTCGTGCTTAGGTGTGCAGAGGGCAGAAAAATGGTCTTTAAGTATTATGTAACAATGCATGCGTTCTGCCAAATTGAGCGCTTTTGATAAGCGATCGTAGCTTCCGTTGCAGGTTGAACCTTCAAGACGATCAAATTCCTTTGGGTGAGGAGTCATTATTATGTCGTGAGGTAATTGTTGCATCCAAGCACGGTGGTTTGCAAGAATATTCAATCCATCAGCATCAATCACTAACGGACATGTGGAACGGCGAATCTGAGCTATCAGCGCAATAGCTGTTGACTCCTGTTTTCCAAGTCCTGGACCAATGCCAAGAGCATCATAGTCTTCGGTAGCTACTGCTTCTGAGAAGATGGTTTCTTCGTTGTCCATCTGCAATACTGCTTCAGGAACACTTATCTGCATTATGTCATAGTTGCGTTTTGGAGTGTGAGTAGTAACCTTTCCTGCACCAGCTCTTAGACAAGCTTTTGTTGCTAATATTGCAGCTCCTGCCATTCCGTAACAACCAGCTATCAGCAGTGCGTTGCCCATACTCCCTTTATGTTCGAAATCACCGCGCGGACGTAGCATGGCTCGTATCTCATTTTCTTCAATTTGCCTGAATGGAGTATCTGTTTTGTTGATATATTCCTCGGATAAAAGAATGTCTAAAACCTTAACCTCGCCAAGATATTGCTGATTGTCGGTTAATAGCATAGCAAGCTTTGGCTGTCCTAAGGTTAAGGTGAGATGTGCCTGAATGATATTTTGACGCACGTTGTAGGTGTTATCTTCTGTCATCAATCCAGACGGAATGTCAATGCTTACAACTTTTGCAGGGCAACTGTTGATGTATTTTACAAGAGATGCAAAGCCACCTACTAAAGGCTTGTTTAGTCCGCTGCCAAACAAACCGTCGATAACAAGTGTGTCTGCGCCCAATTTTGGTGGATCGAAATTGGTGTTTATTTCTTTGAAACTTCTCACCTTGTTTCCATCAACGAGAAGTTTTCTGTTTGCTGCACAATCGTCAGATAGGTGATTCTGAATATTGAAGAGATACACATCAATCAGATAACCTGTTTCGGCTAAAAGACGAGCCACAGCAAGAGCGTCGCCACCATTGTTTCCCGGACCGGCAAACACAACAATGGGGGTAGCCTTCCCCCATCTTTCTTTGATGGCGTGAGTGATAGCTTTGGCTGCCCGTTCCATTAAATCAATCGAACTGATTGGTTCGTGTTCAATGGTATATCTGTCAAGCTCATGAATCTGAGCACTTGTAAAAATCTTCATACGAATGCAAATTTACTAAATAAATCACAATCAATGACAAACGTTTGCTATATTTTTAGTAATTTTGCACCAAATATATAAATCATTGTACAATGGACAAAGTTAAGGTTCTGGATAAAACTTTTAAGATTTTTATTCCTGAGGAGGAAATTAAGAAGCGCGTAAAGGCTGTTGCCGAGAAAATCAATCATGACATGGCGGGAAAAAATCCATTGCTGTTGGCTGTGCTCAACGGTAGTTTTATTTTTGCTGCTGATTTGATGCGTGAAATAACAATTCCATGTGAGATTTCATTTGTAAAATTGGCTTCATATCAGGGAACAACTTCGACAGGAAAAATCAAGGAAGTTATTGGATTGAACGAGGACTTGACTGGTCGTACTGTTGTCATTGTTGAGGACATCGTTGATACTGGTTTCACAATGAAGCGTATGGTGGAGAGTCTTGGTACCCGTCATCCTGAGTCAATACATATCTGCACATTGCTTGTTAAGCCAGGTAAGCTTCAGGTGCCTTTGAATATTGAATATGCAGCAATGGAAATTCCTAATGACTTCATACTTGGTTATGGTCTTGACTATGATCAGCAGGGACGTCAGCTAAAGGATATCTATGTGCTTGATGAAGAGTAAGAGGAAAAGCGAAATAATTATTATAAGAAGAGAAAATGAAGAATATTGTAATTTTCGGTGCTCCTGGTGCTGGTAAGGGTACACAGAGCGACAAGATGATTGAAAAGTATGGCTTTGGTCATATATCTACTGGTGATGTACTTCGTGATCAGATTAAGAAGGGTACTGAACTCGGCAAGACAGCTAAAGGTTACATTGATGAGGGTAAACTTATCCCTGATGAATTGATGGTTGATATTCTTGCAAGTGTTTACGATTCATTCGGTGCAGACCACAAGGGTGTTATCTTTGATGGTTTCCCACGTACAACTCCACAGGCTGAGGCTCTTAAGAAGATGCTTGCAGAGCGTGGACACAAGGTTGCTGCTATGATTGAACTTAGTGTGCCAGAGGATGAACTCATGGCTCGTCTTATCAATCGTGGTAAGGTTAGCGGTCGTAGCGATGACAATGAGGAAACAATTAAGAAGCGTCTCGATGTTTATCACAACCAGACTGCTCCTCTTATCGACTGGTATGCTAATGAAGGCATTCATCATCACGTAGAAGGTCTTGGCACTGTTGACGAGATCTTTGCTCGTGTTTGTGATATTATTGACAATATTTAAAGACTCCTCCCAACCTCCCCTTTTTTATAAGGGGAGGTATATAAAAATGGTGAGGTGTTTTTTTGTTTTTGAGTCTATCAATCTCTCAATCTCTCAATTTTTCAATTTTTAATTTTTCAATATTTCAATCTTTCAATCTTTCAATTTTTCAATATGGCTGACTCTAATTTCGTCGACTACGTAAAAATATATTGCCGCTCTGGTAAGGGTGGCCGAGGATCCATGCACCTTCGCCACGTGAAATATCAACCCAATGGCGGTCCTGATGGTGGTGATGGCGGACGTGGAGGAAGCGTGTATCTTCGAGGCAACCACAATTATTGGACGTTGCTTCACTTGAAATATCAGCGTCATGTTTACGCTGAGCATGGAGGTAATGGAGGACGTGATAAATGTCATGGTACCGATGGTAAGGATGTATATATTGATGTTCCTTGTGGTACTGTGGTTTATAATGCCGAAACAGGTAAATATGTCTGTGATGTAACTTATGATGGTCAAGAAGTTCTGCTTCTTAAAGGCGGACGTGGCGGTTTGGGTAATTTTCAGTTCCGCACTTCAACCAATCAGGCTCCTCGCTATGCACAGCCAGGTGAACCAATGCAGGAGATGACTATCATTCTTGAGCTTAAACTACTTGCCGATGTGGGTCTTGTTGGTTTCCCTAATGCTGGAAAGTCAACACTCGTGTCTGCAGTATCCAATGCACGTCCTAAGATAGCAAACTATCCTTTTACCACAATGGAACCTTCGCTTGGTATTGTGGGATACCATGACAATAAGTCTTTTGTTATGGCTGATATCCCAGGTATCATTGAGGGAGCTGCTGAAGGTAAGGGCTTGGGACTTCGATTCCTGCGCCATATAGAGCGCAACTCATTGCTCCTTTTCATGATTCCAGGTGATACTGATGATATAAAGAAAGATTATGATATTCTTTTCAACGAGCTAAAGCAGTTTAATCCTGAGCTCCTTGATAAGCATCGTGTTCTGGCTATCACAAAGTGTGACCTTCTTGATGACGAACTCATAGAAATGCTCAAGGAAACACTTCCTGATGATCTTCCTGTGGTGTTTATTTCAGCGGTAACAGGGCAAGGACTTAATGAACTTAAGGATGTACTGTGGAATGAACTTAACAGCGAAAGCAATAAGCTTCAAGAGATAACAGCTGAAGACACCCTTGTGCATCGTGATAAGGATATGAGTCGTTTCTACGATGAGGTTCGTGAAGAAGATCCTGAGGCAGAAGACGATTTTGAATATGTTGATGATGAGGAGGAAGGTGATGAACTCGAGGACTTTGAATACGAGGAGGTTTAAACGTTCATGCATCCACAACTTCATTTGTATCATATAGCTCACGATGTTGTTGCTTTCTCGTCAACCCGTAGAGGTGGAGTAAGCAACAATTCTTATGGTGAATTTAACATAAACTTGTGGTGTGGAGATAGTAATGAGCATACTTCACACAACTTAGAACTATTAGCTTCTGAATTGGGAATAAATGCCGACCGTATTATTATTCCCCATCAAGTACATAAAACGCTTGTCAGGACAATAGATGATTCTTTCTTCCAGCTTTCACTACCTGATAAAGCCGCTTATTTGGATGGTGTAGATGCTATTGTCACTAATAAGTTTGGGATATGTATAGGTGTTTCAACAGCCGATTGCATACCTGTATTGCTATATGATCCTGTTCTTCGTGTTTCGGCTGCTGTTCATGCTGGGTGGCGTGGTACTCAGCAGCGTATCGTTGTAAATACCATTGAAACGATGCAGAAACAGTATAATTGCAATCCTTGTGATTTGCAGGCTGTTATTGGCCCTGGCATTTCGTTAAAGGCTTTTGAAGTGGGGCAGGAAGTATATGATGCTTTTGTTGATGCAAACTTCGATATGCATTTGATATCTGAAAAGAAAGAAAAGTGGCATATTGATCTTCCTCTATGTAATAAGTTGCAATTGATACATTGTGGTGTATTGGAAAACAATATTCAAAGTTCTGATATATGCACCTATAGCAATTACAACGATTTCTTTTCTGCCAGAAGATTAGGAATTCATTCTGGAAGAATATATACAGGAATTCTCATGAAATAATATATATGCGATAACCTTTGTAAATACCTTAGTACATGAATAAAACTATTAGATTTTTTTTGTTGGCAGGTTTTCTGCTTTTGTCATTACATTTGTTTGCACAAGGCAATGATAAATTTTCAGCCAGCGAGCAACAACAGATAAGTGTTCCTACTCCAGGACTTTTTCAGCGTTCAAATGCTTTTAGTATTAATTTCCATTCTCTGAAAGGTTCAGAGTATTCTTTCCCTCTTCCTGTGGGAAAAGCTGTTTTGGTGGATAATAATCAGGCTCTTGAGATTACTACTCAGAAGGGTGATGCTGTTAAATGTATGTTTGATGGTGTTGTGCGCCTTTCACGTGAAATAGGTCTCTATGGTAAAGTTGTTGTTGTGCGACATGATAATGGACTTGAAACTGTTTATGCACAAAATGCCCAAAATCTTGTTAAGGTAGGGGATAGAGTGAAAGCTGGGCAGACTATTGCCATTGTTGGTGGTAATAAGGAGCGTACTTTTCTTCATTTTACTATAATGGTTAATGGTTCGCGTATTAATCCTGAAATCATCTTGGGTATTCGTTCACATAAGCTTCATAAGCAGATTGTTACTTGTACTCGTGCTGGAAAACATGTTAATATAACCACATTGGGCAAGCCGAAGGATGATGTTAAGGAAAAGCGTCCAGGGCTTGATGAGGACGTATTTGCTGAAAGTTCCACTTATGAGCTTGATCTTTCAGCCTTGAAGGCTGATTATTGGGCTTATCCTCTTCCTGGGTGTAAAGTTATCAGTCCGTATGGTGGTGCACGTCATCATTCAGGAGTTGATCTCAAAACGCGTCCTAACGACAATGTTGTTTCTGCTTTTGATGGAGTGGTTGTTAAAGCAGGACCATTCGCTGGTTATGGAAATTGTATTCGTATTCGTCATAGATATGGCTTTGAAACTCTTTACAGTCATCAAAGTAAGAATCTTGTAAAGGTAGGGCAGAAGGTAAAAGCAGGTGAGGTTATAGGACTTACTGGACGTACAGGTCGTGCAACAACAGAGCATCTTCATTTTGAACTATATTTTAAAGGACGTCGTCTTAATCCTGCTTTAGTCTTTGATCATTCCAAACATGAGCTACAGCAAGTGGTGCTTGTGTTAGGTAAGAATGGTAGTATAAAAAAGAAATAGTGACAAGTAATATAAAAGGAGCGGAATCTCTAATGAGGTTCCGCTCCTTTCTTTTTGTCTTAAGCACGCTTAGTGCTTTTGGCTCTTTCTGTTTGCTCGTTGCTGGCGATATTTGGCTTTTTGTTTTGCCGAACCGCTACCATGAGCACCAGTAATGTACTTTTTCTTCTTGGCTTTAGTCTTCACTTTGCCATCGTCCTTTTTAGGACCTGATGCTTTTTTGAAGCTTATGCCATTTTCAAGAATGTCCTGAAAGTCGTCTGCCATAAAAATATATTAATGATGGAATAATCTCACACCAGTGAATGCCATGGCGATTCCATATTTATCGCAAGTTTCGATAACATTGTCATCACGAATACTTCCACCTGCCTGAGCAATAAATTCTACACCGCTCTTGTGGGCACGTTCAATGTTGTCGCCAAATGGGAAGAAAGCATCAGAACCTACTGATACATTCTTGTTCTCAGCAATCCAAGCAAGCTGCTCTGCACGGGTGAATGGCTTGGGCTGCTCTGTAAAGAAGTTCTGCCAAGCGCCATCACGCAATACGTCATCACATTCTTCTGACAGATATACGTTGATTGCATTGTCACGGTCTGCACGACGAATATTCTCCTTGAATGGTAGTGCAAGAACCTGTGGACTTTGACGCATCCACCATTCATCGGCCTTATTGCCAGCCAGACGAGTACAGTGGATACGGCTCTGTTGACCAGCACCGATACCAATAGCCTGACCATCCTTAACATAGCATACAGAGTTGCTCTGAGTATATTTCAATGTGATGAGAGCAATCTTCAAATCGCGAAGAGCCTCGGCTGTGAATGTCTTGTTCTTTGTAGGTATGTTTTCAAAGAGTGCGCTATCGTTCAGGTCAATCTCGTTGCGTCCCTGTTCAAAAGTGATGCCAAATACCTGCTTATGCTCAATAGGCTCAGGTTTGTAGTTTGGATCTATTTTGATAATGTTATATGTGCCTTTACGCTTTTCTTTAAGTATTTCTAATGCCTCAGGGGTATAGTCTGGTGCTATAACACCATCGCTCACTTCACGTTTGATGAGTAATGCTGTCTCCTTATCACAAGTATCGCTTAGTGCACAGAAATCGCCATATGAACACATACGGTCGGCACCGCGGGCACGAGCATAGGCTGATGCCAATGGAGTAAGTTCAAAGTCAACATCATCCACAAAATAAATCTTTTTTAGTGTATCGCTTAATGGCAAACCAACAGCAGCTCCTGCAGGGCTTACGTGTTTGAAACTTGCAGCTGCAGGCAGACCAGTAGCTGCCTTCAACTCTTTAACAAGCTGCCATGAGTTTAGTGCATCCATGAAGTTAATATACCCAGGACGACCATTTAATACTTCAACAGGAAGTTCGCCGTTTTCCATATAGATTCGGGCTGGCTTCTGATTAGGATTACATCCGTACTTTAAAGCTAATTCTTTCATTATTGAGGGGAAAATTTAATTCATTTGCAAAGGTACAGCAAACGAGAGTAATAACAAAGAAAAAAACTTGTTTTTTTCTTTTTATTACCGAGAGCCGCCCACCTTATCCAAAGGTACAGCAAACGAGAGTAATAACAAAGAAAAAAACTTGTTTTTTTCTTTTTATTACCGAGTGCCGCCCACCTTATCCAAAGGTACAGCAAACGAGAGTAATAACAAAGAAAAAAACTGTTTTTTTCGGCTCACCAGTAATTCCATGTGTTAGGAAGAAAACCAGAAGAATGTGGAACCAACGGTCACTGACTGAGTAGATGCTGTCGACATGTCGGTGCAAGCGTAAGACGAAAGAGATAATTATTTGCCCTATGGACAATGATGAGTTATTTTTTTGAGCTTGCGAGGCTCCCTCCCTGCAGGGGAGGGCGGGGGGAGAGGTTTCTAATAATGTTATTTTGCTTACGCAGACGCGAATTATCAAAAATTAATCGCAAATTATCCTAAATTATATGTTCAATCAAAGATTTAAGTTTCGCAAGTTTTTTTTTATCAAGAATTACAGGAATTTTAGAATTGGGCTTGCGCCTTTGCGTAATCTTATAATTCTTATGAATCAAATAGAATTTAAAGAACCTCAAGGGCGTAAGCCTAAATTCTCTAATTATTCGAGCAAAGCTCTCATCAACTCGTCTCAAATTCTTGATAATATTTTAGAGTAAATATTCACTTGAGAAAGTTCAGTAAATAATTAATAGTGTATAATGAGATGTAATGTTATTTTGCTTACGCAGACGCGAATTATCAAAAATTAATCGCAAATTATCATAAATTATATGTTCAATCAAAGAAAAATAATTTTCGAAAAATTTACGTCAATTTTCGGTAATTACACGTTAAGCGAAGCGTAATAAGAATTATTAATTTGGAACCAACGGTCACAGACCGAAAGGAAGAAGTTCCTTTGACCAACGGGAATAAATAATGAATAATAATTTTAAATTTAATAACTCAACCTCGCACGAGGTGCGACTATTTTGTAATTCCTAATACCAAATTCAAAATTATTATTTACCTTTGCATTTGATATTAGTTTTTTAAGGTAATGAATAAGGATTTAAAGAAAGCGATTAATCACTTTTTAGAAAAAGAGAAGCCTTCCAAGGCCACGCTCAATCGTATGGCTTTGCTTGCTGGCTTTCAAAATTGGGACGAACTTCACGATACCTTTATGGATGGTGATGAGGAAAAATAAAAAGGGATTCGGCACACGGCTGAATCCCTTTCTATTTCTTTTCTGAGAAACCAAATTATTCTGAAACAACTGGAGTTCTCTTCTCAGCGATACGAGCTTTCTTACCGGTGAGATTGCGCAGGTAGTACAACTTAGCGCGACGTACCTTACCACGCTTGTTAACAGTGATGCTGTCAATAGCTGGTGACTCGATAGGGAAGATACGCTCTACACCTACGGTACCTGACATCTTACGAACAGTGAAACGCTTCTTGTCACCGTGACCTGAAATCTTGATTACAACACCACGGTACAGCTGAATACGCTGCTTGTTTCCCTCGACGATTTTGTAAGCGACTGTGATAGTATCACCAGGGCCGAACTCTGGGAACTTCTGGCCGGTTGCAAATGCTTCCTCAGCAACTTTAATTAAATCCATTGTATTTAATATTTAAATTGTTTGTCGTTCCAACTCAACATGAACAGCAACTCTTCTGCCGTCAGCGGTTAAGCCGAAAAGCGGGTGCAAAGTTACTTACTTTTTCCCTAACTTCCAAATTTTCAGGCATTTACTTTTATCTTATGTCTTTTTTTGTTGTGATATAATATAGAGTGTATCTTTACTTGCGAAACTTTAATCTTTAATTTAATAACTCATCATCTCACGAAGTGCGACTAATTATCTCCTTCATCTTTACGCTTGCACCGGTGAGCCGACAGCAAGCACTCAGTCGATGATTACTCATTATTAATTACGTAATTCGTAATTCCAAATTCAAAATTATTAGTTATCTTTGCATTAGATATGAATAAGTATTTAGTGAATATTGTGGCTATAGCATCGGTGATGTTTGCCACCTCGTGCTCAACAAAGCACTTTGTTCTAAAATCCGTTGAAGGTTCACGCATCCTTATCGACAGTAGATATGATGCTAAGCCCGATGCTGAGGCTGTTGCTTTTCTTGCTCCCTATCAGCATCAAGTAGATAGTATAATGGGACCTGTTGTGGGTGAGGTTGACCATAATATGGCAGCCTATCGTCCGGAGAGCGATCTCTCTAATCTTCTTGCCGACATCATGGTATGGGCAGGCAAGAGTTTTAACGAGCATCCTGATGTTGGTGTTTACAATATGGGTGGTATTCGTGCAGGTCTTTCTAAAGGCGAGGTTACTTATGGTGATGTTCTTGATCTTGCTCCATTTGAAAACAAGCTTTGCTTTATCACACTAAAGGGCGATGTTCTCAAGGAACTGTTTTCTCAAATTGCCAGTCTTGGTGGTGAGGGAGTGAGCCATGGAGTTGAACTTGTTATTGATAAGAGTGGTAAGTTGCTTTCTGCCAAACTTAATGGTAACGAGATTGATGATAACAAGGAGTATCGTGTTGCCACTATTGACTATCTTGTTCAGGGCAATGATGGATTGAAGGCATTCCTCAAGGGAACTAATCTGCTCGATCTTCCTGATAAAAAACACGACAGCCGTTTTGTCATAATGGATTATTTCAGAGAAAAGGCAGCTCAAGGCATTGTTGTTAATGCTAAGGTTGAAGGACGAATAAAGGTGAATTAATATAAACTTGTAATTACAGAATAATGAAGCATATAAAGAATATATTTTTGGCAGTAATGCTGTTGTTCACTCTTTCTGTTTCTGCACAGAAAGGTAAGCAGCTCACCATTCTGCACACTAACGACACTCATAGTACTATTCAACCTCTAAAAGAGAATCTTGCCGACACAATGAAGGCAGGACGTGCCGGGTTTCTTCGCCGCATTGCAATGATTAAGGAGGAGCGCCAAAAAGATCCAGAGCTACTGCTTTTTGATAGCGGTGATTTTTCGCAGGGCTCAGCCTATTACACTCTTTTCAAGGGTGATGTAGAAATAGGACTTATGAATCGCATGGGCTATGACTGTTCAACTATTGGTAATCATGAGTTCGACTTTGGTATGGAGAATATGGCTCGTCTTTTCAAGATGGCTAATTTCCCTATTGTGTGCAGCAATTACGACTTCACCGGAACTATTCTTGAAGGCTTGGTAAAGCCATATATCATTCTTCGTCGCAAGGGAATAAAGATTGGTGTTTTTGCACTTGATCCAAAGATGGAAGGTCTTGTGTTTGCAAAGAATTGTCAGGGTATAAAATATCTTGATCCAATAGAGGTTGCCAATGAGATGGCTTTCAAACTTAAGCATAAGGAAAAATGCGATCTTGTTATATGTGTTTCTCATCTTGGTTGGGAACCAATCACACAGATGGGTGACCCTATGATGATAAGTCATTCACGTAATATCGACATTGTTCTTGGAGGACATAGTCATAGTTATTTTCTCGAGCCTCAAGTTGTTAAGGATGCCGATGGAAAGGATGTTCCTGTTGACCAAAACGGTAAGCATGCAATCTTTGTTGGCAAGCTTGTTTTGAATATGGAATAGGGTAGAGGATTTATTTCTTATTCGAAATAAAAGGTAAGTACAATCATCTTAGAGCGTGCTTCTTTCACCGAGTTGGTGTAAGGAAGCATGCTTTTATTTTCTAAGTGATTGGCATGTTTATCGTCAAGCGTATTCATCAAACTGAATAGAAATTTTAATTCTGGGCGCAGTTTAAAGAATGGAAGATAAAAATCGCAGCCAGCACCAATCTCCATAAAGGTGTCGTATTTCTTTAAGCGCAGATAATCGTTGCTTTTGCTGTTGATGTTTAGCATTGGATTCAGACCAAGCATCAAATAAGGACGATGATTGTTGAATCGTGGAGCTGCAAATATTATATCGAAGGCAGTTGAAACATAAGCTGTTTTTAACAGCTGATGACGTTCCAAAGTTTTTCCATCTGTGTCTTGTTCATTAAAATTGTGAAAGGTAATGTGTCGGCTGCCGAAATACATTGCAGGAGCCACTCTTAATTGCAAATGCTCTGTTAGTCTTATTTCGCCCAATACACCTACATGAAAACCAGCGTCATAGCGGTCTTGATCGGCTGATATTAGCACACTACTTTGTGTCCCGTCTTCTTTTGTTATTGTTTGTTGTCCCACGTTGAGCAGTTCAAGGTCTTGCACATGTCCGCCTACAAGCACTCCAAAGTGAAACTGACGCAAGTCGGTATATGGTCTGTTTTCCACTGTTCTCTCCTGTGCCATAGCATTTGTCATGGCAATAATCATGCTTATTATAATGAGACTTATTTTTTTCATACTATCAATATAACGCAGAAATTATTATTTTATTTTTCTCTTTCCTCTGTTACTTGAATGATATAAACGTGCTTTGTTTGTGTAAACATGTTGTTTTCCAGGTGTAAGTATGTTGTTTCTGAGTGCTAAGTATCATACTAACGTAGTATTACTATATGTTTTGTAATATAACAAAAAAGCGGGGTTGAATATCAACTCCGCTCTGTTTCTTATTTATCCAGTGATTTACTCTGGAAGGCTGATTGCCTCGTTAGGGCAAACACTTGCGCAAGTACCACACTCTGTGCAAGCATCTGGATCAATTGAATACTTGTCGCCCTCAGAGATAGCACCTGATGGACACTCGTCAATACATGTACCGCAAGCGATGCAGTCGTCACCAATTACGTAAGCCATAATGATTTAATGTTTTATTGTTAATAATATTTTTGTATCTTCTGTATTACGGCAGGTATCTTAATACCTACTTTTGTACTCTGCAAAGATAGTGATTTCTTTCGAAATACCTACTATTAGGTATCTATTTTTGCAAATATTAAATAATAATGTGTAGTTAAGAGTTAGGAGATAGGAGTTAGGAGATAGGAGTTAGGAGATAGTAGTTAGGAGATAGAAGTTAGGAGATAGGAGTTATCTTCGTAATTCACACTCTTAAAAATAGTATTGTACTCCAATGGAGAGAGTTAGACGTATTGGCCTGTTTCCTTCATTATCGATGCTATACTTGCTTGATGAATAATTATAGTTTTCTTCTTTGTCCATATATATACCAGCAAGGGCACCTAAATTGGCTCCTATGCTTAAATGTTCAGAAAGCTTATAGCCTCCTCCGATTTGTCCCTTTAGTGCAATACCGTTTTCGCCTTGACCAAAGTCTTTTCTCATATATCCTATACATAGATTTCCATCATAGTACCAGCCGTTGTCTTTGGTCTTAATGCCATATATACCAGCTCCAAGGAATAATTCATTTTTTTCTAAACCGATTATGTTTGAGTAGGTTAAGTCAAAGATATAACCATGTTTTTTGTCATAAAGATGAATGTAATTTAAAGAGAGGTCGAGTGTAGATGATGTGTTCTTTTCTATACGTTTTGAATTGTCGTAGATCTTAGAAAAGAGCATTCCTGTACCACAGTTTAGTTTAATGATGTTGTGTGGTTCGGTGGTTACTGTTTCTTCTTGTGCCTTTGCATAAGGCATAATCATAAGCATTGACATAATGCTGATGATGATAACTTTTAGTTGTTTCATTTTTTAAGAGTTTTAGTTTTTTATTTTTCGCGATGCAAAGGTACAAAAAAGGTTGCAACCCAAAAATGGATTGCAACCTTTTTTTATTGTGTATTACGAATTGTAGTGGATAATAATTTATAATTGAATAATTGTTCATCGCACGAAGTGCGACTAATTCAAAAATTAAAATTCGTAATTTGTAATTTACTTCAGCGCCTGCTTAGCTGTTTCGTTGTTAGGATCAATTTCAAGAACCTTGCCCCAGTATGTCTTAGCCTGAGCCTTGTTGTTCTTGAGAGTGTAGTAGTAACCTAAGTAACGATATGCCTCAACAAGACGATCGTTGTCTTTTTCACCAACAGTCTCGTGACCCTTGATGATTTCGATAAGCTTCTCATAGAAAGGCTTAGCAGTACCGAGCTTTGTCTCAGGGTCAATCTCGTAACCGATGTGAGCATTCTGATACATAGCGAAGTCGGCTACTGATGGGAACTTCTCAGCCAGTTCGTTGAATACGCTGATAGCCTTCTCAAGAGCAGCAGTCTTAGCAGCACCTGTCTTCTTGTCAGCGTCAGTGCGATACATGTTTGCGAGGGTGTTGTAGTCAAGAGCTGTAATGTTCTTGAGACCCTTCATATAGGTATCGTATGTTTCAACAGCCTTTTCGATGTTTCCAAGCTCAGTGTAAGCGTTAGCAATGTTCTTGAGAGCATCGTTTCTATCAGACTCGTTGTTCTCGTTAAGCTTAAGGCTCTCGTTGAATGCATCAATAGCTTCCTGATACTGCTTGTTGCCCTGATAAGCATAACCCTTGTAGAGGAAGTCTGATGATGTAATCTTTGTAGAGTCGCTTGCATTCCACAAACGATCAGCAAACTGAATAGCCTCAGTATAACGCTTCAGGTTAGTGAGGTTGAAGAAACTCAAACGGTTCAATGCAGCATTGCGAGCAAACTTGTTGTTACCAAACTGTGATACTGCAAGTGACTTCTCGAAGTCGCCCTTGAGGAAGTTGCACAATGCGTAAGATACGAGCTGGTCGTCCTTCATGTCGTTGAGCTGAACCTTACCGAAGTATTCAATAGCCTTTGTTAGGTTATTTGCACGATAGTAGATATCTGCAGAGATAAGATCAACAGGATAGTCAGGACGCTGCTGACGCAGTTCTTCAAGCTTTGCTACTGCTGATGCTGGACTAACCTTAGAGTTGATCTGTGCATACTTGCGATAACCCTCAGGATTCTTTGGGTCAAAATATATAGCCTGCTCATACCATGATGAAGCCTGACCACCATTGTCCTTGATTACTTCGATATCTCCAGCAAGAACGTAAGCTGGTGCATACTTGCGGTCACGCTGCATAGCTAACTGAACGTATTTGTTAGCATTTAGTGTGTCCTTTACATCAAGGTATGCACGTCCAATTCCAACGAGCACTTCTGCATTCTTCTTGTTGGCCTTGAAGATTGTTTTTACCTGTTCTGCCTTCTCGTCAGCGCTGGCTGTTGAAGTCAGAATCTTGTTTACCTGGTCGATAGCAGCTTTGCTATCGTTCTGAGCCATAGCTGGAACAGAGAGTCCGAGCATTACGGCGCTCATCAAATAATATCTAATATTCTTCATAATTCAATCTCCTTGTTTTTTCTGGATTAAACATTAAATGACTTCTCAAACATTATTAGTGTTTGTTTTGTTGTTTTGACGCATCATTGGTCAAAAGGTTTATTCGCTTACATGAATGTTTCTCACTGTGAGATTTCCGTAGGCAGGTAGCAAACCTGTTTTAAGGATAATCTTTTGTCCACGATCCTGCGAGATAATAAAGTTCGCAAATCCTGTTGGCAATCCCATGTGAGTGTCGTTGAGAAGAATGTAGAGTGTTCTTATCAAAGGATAGTTGGCGTTATAGATATAATACTGATATGGACGCCAGCTGTTTTCAAGTGTAGCCTTTGGCATTGCGCTCACAAGCATTGTTCTAATCTCTTTCTTGAAAGTGAGATTTGTTGAGTCGCGCTTGTCGTTGAGCCAGTTGCTTCCAATGATACCGATAGCTCCTTTGTTTTTCTCAACATACTTTATCACCTCTTCGGTTTTCTGCACGGCAACTACATTCTTGCTGGTAATTGGTTTTCCACCAAGTATAGAGTCTTCGGCAAAATGCACCGTTGATGATTTCGGATTATCGAAAACCAAAGTCAGTTCGCCTATCTTTGATTTTGGGTAAATCTGGTTCCAGTTGGTGATTTTTCCTTCAAGGATTTTCTTTATATCGTTTACACTGATACACGAATCGGTGTTATGGATGTTCTGAATAAGTGCAAGACCATCGTATGCGAACTTAATGGAACGGGGAAATTGCTGACGATCCTTTAGGTTCTGACGTTCTTTTTCTGTGAAATCACGCGATGTGATAGCCATCCACACTTTTCCACTTAACAACTTGTTGATAGCATCAAGCTCGTTAGTGTATTGTGGTGTTACTTTGGCTTGTGGATAAATAAACTGGAAGAGTTCGCGTTCCTCTTCAATAACGGGACTAAAACTTTCGTCAGAAGCGAAAGTAAACGCTCCTGACGAATAAGTATCTGTTCTGCCATCCTTGGGCTTCTTGTTTCCACAAGAAACCCATAGGCTGGTGAATAGTGTTAATCCTACTAATATGTAAGATGTTGTTTTCTTCATTACAAATTACTGCAATTTGAACATTACAGGCACATTGTACTTCACACGTACAGCAGAACCATTCTGCTTACCAGGAGTCCAGCGTGGCATTGATGATACAACGCGAGCTGCCTCACGGTCGAGTGATGGGTCAACAGAACGTACTACGCGTACATCTGTGATAGAACCATCTTTCTCTACAACGAATGATACAATTACACGACCCTGAACACCGTTTTCCTGAGCTACTACTGGGTACTTAACATGGCTTGCGAGGTACTCGAGCAATGCACCGTTTCCACCTGGGAATGATGGCATCTGCTCTACTACATCGAAGACCTTGCTTTCCTCTTCGTGCTTAGGTGGCTCTGGCTGAGCAATTACTTCCTTAGCCTTGAGCACTTCACCATTGACATCATCGTTACCCTTTACATCGAAAGAACCGATGGCTGTCTTGGTTTCCATAATCTGGTCCTGAGTCTTGAGCTCATCTTCAGGCCTAACCTCAGAGTCTTTCTTGATCACTGGGGCTGTAAACTTGATAGAACTCTTAACCTGCTCTACCACTTTTTCAGGCTCTACCTTGACCTGCTTCTGCTTTACTTCAGCCTTCTTTGGCTGCTCAAGCTTTGACAGCTCAACTGCCTGATTCATAGCTGCTCTCTTTGCTGCTTCAGCGTCAGCTGCCTTCTTGATAGTAAGACCAACCTGACAAGCAATAATCAAGCAGACTACAGCAATGATAGAGATAACATTTCGCTTACCTGTGCCCTGACGAAGCTTGTAGGCACCGTAAGCCTGGTTGCGACCGGCAAATACCAGCTCGGTCCACTCACCAGATATCAAATCTATTTTTGACATTTGTTTCTCAATTTAATAGTTAATACTTTCTTCTTGGAGATTAATCAACACTGATGCCCTTGCTCTTGAGAAGCTTAGCATCGTCTGGAGAAATCTTATCAAGAACGTACTTACCTACACTGCAAATCTGCATCTCATCGAGAGCGTCTATTACATTCTTATATGTAGCCTTGTTGGTTGCCTTGATGATGATTGTCATTGTCTGAATCTTCTGACCATCAATTTCACCAGCCTTGATCTTCTTCAACTCGTTCTGATAAGTTGTATCAGCCATCTGCTCCTTGTCCTTGCGGGCATCAAGAGCTGCCTTAGCCTTCATTACCTGAAGGATTGGCTGTGTCTGATCCTCAGTAACGTGTGTCATGAACACCTTGCGAATACCATTCTTACCCCATGTTGTTTCCTTGAGGCATTTTGGATCATCGTACTTAGGAAGTCCTTCTACGTAGAAGATCTTGTTGTTGTCAGCTACATAAACAGTAATAGTATAAGAAGCCTTTGTGGCTGTTTGCTGATCCTTAGTGAGATTCTTATCGTTACTTGGCATACTCAACTCCATAGACTGTGGTTTAGCCAAAGAAGTACAGAGCATGAAGAAGGTGATAAGAAGCATCATCATATCAACCATAGGTGTAAAGTCTACACGAACGTTGATTTTCTTTTGCTTACTTGTATTTTTCTTTGCCATGTTTAATCCTCCGAACCTGTTTTAAGATTGGTGATAAGATAGTAACGGTTCTCACTCATGTCCTGAAGCTCTGACATTACCTTCTTGATGCGCTCATAAGGTGTAGCAGCGTCAGCCTTAATAGCGATAGTCATATCGCTGTTGATAGCTTTAGCCTTTGTTACCCAAAGCTGGAACTCGCTCTTTCCACCGTTGATAGAGTCGAGAGGCACACCTGCATCCTTGCTGGTGATAACTTCTGTCATCTTCTCCTGTGGGAGGTCGAGATAACCCTTGAGGCTCTTGAAAGGAATACCCCACAGAGGGTCTGTCTGGAACTTCTTCATTTCTGCGGCATTCAGACCAAGGTTTGCTTCATCGTTCATGTCCTGAATCAATGTCAGCATGTTGTTCTGATTGTCCATTCCCATGAACACCTTGCCTTCGTTGTTGACAATGATGTTCAGCACGTTCTGTTCCGGCACTTTAATCTCCGATACAGACGATGGCTGGTTAACTTTTACAGGCTCATTCTTTACGAATGTTGATGTCAACATAAAGAATGTAAGCAAAAGCACCATCACGTCCGACATTGGAGTCATGTCGATCCATACGTCACTTTTCTTAATTTTTAACTTACCCATAACTGAATAACTTTTAAAGGGTTAGCAAAAATTAAGCTTCTGGGTGCTTGTCTTCGAATGTATGAGCGATTGTGTAACCGATTTCGTCCATTGCGAAAGTAAGCTTATCGATCTTGTTGGTGAAGTAGTTGTAAGAAACTACAGATACCCAAGATGTAGCAATACCAGAAGCAGTATTAACGAGGGCCTCAGAGATACCAGTAGAAAGTGCCATAGAGTCAGCACCACCACCAGCAGCAAGAGCTGCGAATGAACGGATCATACCAAGCACAGTACCGAACAAAGCGGTAAGAGTACCGAGAGTTACGATAGTAGCGATGATAGGCAAGTTCATTGTCATTGTAGGCATCTCGAGAGCTGTTGCTTCTTCGTGTGCGTTCTGAATAGTTGCAACCTTTTCCTTCAGCTTGATAGAAGCTGCTTCCATCTCCTTGTAGCTCTTGAGGTCAGCGAGAACAACGTTAGCTACTGAACCCTTCTGCTTGTTGCAGAGTTCCTCAGCCTTAGCGATATCGCCAGCCTTGAGGGCAGCCTTGATGTTTTCTGTGAACTTAGTTACATTTCCCTTACCAGAGCAAGCACGGATAGCAAGTGTACGCTCAACTGACATTGCGATAACGGTGCAGAGAAGACCGAGGATGATAGGTACAACCCATCCACCTTTGTAAACAGTACCCAACATGTTCAGTGGGTGGCCTTCATGATCGCCATTAGCGAAGTTAGCAGGATCACCGAGGAAGAAGTTGTAGAATGCCCAACCTGCGATGAATGCGAGTGCGATAATAATAATTGCGTGTCTTACGCCCTGGAAGCCCTGAGACTTCTTAGCTGCGGCTTTTTTTGGTTGATTTGCCATAATTTAAAATTTTAATTTTTAGTTATTGAATAAAATTTATGTCTTATCGATTTAATGTTAAAAGGCATGTTGGTATGCATAAAATGCTGCCTGTGTGGGGTATTTCCGGCAAAGTTAACAATTTATGCAAGAAAACACACCTAATTAAGAAGTTTTAACGGGATATTTTTCTTATTTTATTTCAACTTAGCTACGGCTTCCTTTATTCGTCGCAGAGCCTCTACGATGTTTTCATCGCTTGTTGCATAACTCATGCGGAAGCAATCTGGATCACCAAAAGCATCACCGCCAACACTTGCCACGTGTGCTTCTTCAAGAAGGTAGAGTGCAAAGTCGGTAGAGTTGTTGATGGTTGTTGCTCCGTTGCTTTTGCCGAAGAAACTGCTTATCTTTGGGAAGAGATAGAAGGCACCCTTTGGTACGTTTACCTCGAAACCTGGAATTTCTTTAGCGAGTTTCACAATGAGGTCGCGACGGCGTTCAAATGCCTTGCGCATATCTTCAACGCATTGCTGTGGACCTTCGTATGCTGCGAGTGCTGCCATCTGGCTTACGTCGCATGTTCCGCTGGTGTATTGTCCCTGCAACTTGTTGATTCCCTTGATAATCCATTCTGGAGCTGCTACCCATCCAAGGCGCCATCCTGTCATGGCATAGGCCTTGCTCACACCGTTGCACAGGCAGGTGCGCTCTTTCATGCCAGGATAGCTGGCGATGCTTGCGTGTGAACCAATGTAGTTGATGTGCTCGTAGATTTCGTCTGCAAGAACATACAGGTCTTCGTGCTTTAAAACTATTTCTGCAAGTGCGTTGAGCTCGTCTTGTGTGTAAACGCTGCCTGTAGGGTTGCTTGGTGAACAAAGCACGAGCATGCGTGTCTTAGGTGTGATGGCTGCTTCGAGCTGTTCTGGCGTGATTTTGAAATCTTGCTCAAAACCACCGCGTACTATTACTGGTGTACCGCCAGCGAGTTTCACCATCTGTGGGTAGCTCACCCAGTATGGTGCAGGGATGATAACTTCATCGCCTTCGTCAACAAGTGCCATGATAGTGTTGCAAACTCCCTGCTTGCCACCTGTACCTACAATGATTTCGCTTGCTTTGTAATCGAGATTATTTTCTTTTTTCAGTTTTGCAGAAATGGCATTTCTCAAAGCTGGATAGCCTGGGACAGGTGAATACTTTGAGTAGTTGTCTGTGATGGCTTTCTTTCCTGCTTCTTTTATGTGCTCAGGGGTCATAAAGTCTGGTTCGCCCACACTCATATTGATAACGTCAATACCCTGCGCTTTCATTTCATTACTCTTTTGCGACATCGCCAGCGTTGCTGAAGGCGCCAGGCGATTTAATCGTGCTGATAATTGTGCCATATTCTATTTACTGATGAGTTATAATATTCCTATGTCTTGCAAATTTAAACATTTTATTTCTTATAGTAAAAGAAAAGTAGCAATATTTTGTTTAATATGCTTGAAATGTGTGAAAAAGTAAGCAAATGGTTACTCAATATGCAAATCGTGTCCCATACGATCTTGTTTTGTTTTCAGGTAACGGTAGTCGTATTTGTTAGGACTTACTTCGATGGGCACGTTTTCTACAATCTCAAGTCCGTAGGCTTCAAGACCAACTCGCTTTGTTGGGTTGTTGGTCATCAGTCGCATCTTGTGCACACCTAAGTGGCGAAGCATTTGTGCTCCGCAACCATAGTCGCGCTCATCGGGCTTAAAGCCGAGGTGTATGTTGGCGTCAACGGTGTCCATGCCTTGTTCCTGAAGTTTGTAGGCTGCAATCTTGTTCATCAATCCAATGCCGCGACCTTCTTGCTGCATATAGATTATCACGCCTTTGCCTTGTTCTTCAATCATCTGCATGGCTTTGTGTAGTTGTTCGCCGCAATCACAACGCTTGCTGCCAAGGATATCGCCAGTGGCGCATGAAGAGTGTACACGCACAAGGATAGGTTCGTTCTCGTTCCACTCGCCCTTTATGAGTGCCATGTGCTCAAGACCGTTGCTCGACTGGCGGAAAGGAATCAGCTTGAAGTGCCCGTATGCTGTTGGCAGGTCTGCCTGTTCGCCTACTTCGATGAGCGATTCTTTCTTTAGTCGATAAGCGATGATATCTTTTATGGAAATGATTTTCATTCCCCATTGCTGTGCTTTTTCTTTGAGTTGTGGTAGGCGTGCCATGGTGCCATCGTCGTTCATAATCTCGATGAGGGCTCCAACAGGCTGTAAACCAGCCAGTTTGCAAAGGTCTATGGCTGCCTCGGTGTGACCGCTGCGACGCAGTACTCCGTTGTCCTGAGCGTAGAGTGGGTTTATGTGTCCTGGGCGACCAAAGGTCTGTGGTGTTGATTTTGGGTCAGCCAGCGCTTTAATGGTTTCTGCTCTGTCGTGGGCAGAAACACCTGTGGTGCAGCCTTCCAGTTTGTCAACGGTTATAGTGAATGGTGTGCCCAGCATAGATGTGTTGTCTGCAACCTGGTGTGGCAGGTCGAGTTCTTCTGCTCGTGAAAGAGTGAGTGGTGCGCAAAGCACGCCACGTGCATTCTTGAGCATAAAGTTCACCTTTTCTGGAGTTATCTTTTCTGCTGCAATGATCAGGTCACCTTCGTTTTCACGATCTTCATCGTCAACAACGATAACGAACTTACCTTCCTTGAAGTCTTTTACAGCATCTTCGATGCTACTTAATTTAAACTCTGCCATATATATTAAATATGTGTAGTTATATTAATTTGGTTTTGACGAATTTGTGCCACGATGTTTTGGTTGGTGATTCTTATTATTCGCAGGTCGCGCAATAATCTCAGACGGAATCGCCACATACGCAGATATAGGAATGCTCCCACAGGCAGCACAATTCCAGCTATGATGTTCATCCATTTTCGTTCAAATGGGCGTGTATGTGCCTTGGTTGATATCACTGGATATTGGTTCAGCTGTGCTATGATATAGCTGTTGCGTGTGTTGCTAAGGTCGCTGATAACCTTTTCCAACTGTTCGCCAATCTGTTCAATCGCGTGGTCGGGTTTATATTTGAAGAACACCTTTATTGGGTTAGGCATTCTTATTAGCCTATGTTTTTGTGAGTAGGCAGTCACATCTTTACTTATTTGACGCAAAATAGTCATGTCGTCTTCGTAATGAGGTTCGTCGATGATAACCTCCTTGCCAAGGATATGGCGCTTAATGCGCAGTCCAAGCATTTTGCGCAACAGTTCTGTGTAAGCATCAATGTTGAATACTACAGAGTCGTTGTTTGCCTTGTATGTGAAGAATACTGCTGCTGGTGTGAGTACGGCTGTTGAGAGCAAGGTTCCAAACCATAGGTTCCAGTTGCCGTCGCGAGCCATCTTTGTTCCTGTGTTCTCAAGAATATAGTATATAATGAATACAAGTACTGATATGATTACTGGTATTCCCAATCCTCCTTTTCGGATGATTGCTCCAAGTGGTGCTCCTATGAAGAAGAATAACAGACAGGATAATGCCAGCGTGAACTTCTTTATGTACTCTATGTAGTGACGGCGAATGAGTCCGTCACCGTCTTTTGTTATCAAAGCTTTGAAATTCAGGTCAGAAACCTGTGATTGCACCTTTTGTAATGTACGGTTCACGGCAGAGAGCTTCTTGTCATCGCTCAGCTTGTTATATACCGAGTCGATGTTGAATGATTTTGTATAAGCAGCTTTTACAGCCTTAATGGAATCATGCTTGTTGATAGATGGTATCCAGAATGCTCCTCGCTGCTGGTCGGCATAATACATGTGACCAATGCTGTCATAGTTTGCGTTCAGTGAGTCAATGTCGTGAGCAATCTTGCTTAGGCTCTTTCCGCTTGCGTTGTTTGCAAGACCGTTGGCATCTGTCATGTTGAATCCTCCGTCGTAGTCGAGTACAATTCTCTTGCTTGCGAATGTTTCTCGACGATAGGGCACGGCTGCGCTGTTGCCAAGGGCTTGTGTTTGCATGTTTTCAAACCATTCTCCACTCCAAAGACTCAAGAGAAGGTGTTTCTTCTCGGCAGTTGACTGTAACATTCCTGAGTCAGCAAGAATAATAGCCTGATCTTCATAGCTTCCTGTCATGCGATACACCATGATACCATAGAGCTTGCCTGTCTTCAGATCTTTCTTCTGCACATAAAGGTTGCTGTTTGGTATTCCGTCGTAGAATATGCCCTCTGGAATTTCAAGCTCAGGACTTGTCTGTTTCATAGAGATAAGCAACTGGGCGAGTTTCATGTTGGCATCAGGTCCCACCTTGTTCTGGAAATAGAAAGAGCCCAAGCATATCATTACCGAGATAAATATCAGGGCTCTGAACGACTGCAACAGCGACACGCCTGCAGCCTTGATAGCTGTAAGCTCGCTGGTTTCTCCCATGTTTCCGAAAGTGATAAGTGATGAAAGCAGAATGGCAAGTGGTAGAGCCTGTGGAACAAGCATCAAAGCCATATACCAGAAGAATTGTGCCAACACCTCAACCGAAAGACCTTTTCCGATGAGTTCGTCAACATATCGCCACAAAAATTGCATCATCAGCACAAACTGGCAGATGAAAAACGTGCCCATGAAGAGCATACCAAATTGTTTGGCGATGAATATATCTAATTTCTTTATACGAAACATTGTTGTCTTTTTACCATGCGCCTTTCGGCGTAATCATGTGCAAAAGTAGTATAAAATTATTAGAAAGCTTTGCTTTTTTTGCTTTTTTATTAAAATCTGTGTATTAATAATGTGGAATTTTGGGTTACCAGTAATTTCATGTGTCGAAAAGGAAACCTCTAACTCATTTTAATAGTAAAGAAAAACCAAGAAAACATCTCAAAGCATAATGATGCCTTTGGCATCTATGCAAGAAACCGATTTCGTGCTAATGAAAACAAGTTTTCATCGCCCTAATCGTTTTCTATGCACTATCGCATGCGATAGTAACATGCTTTGAGAGATAAACCTATAAAAACCCTAATCAGAATTTGATTCTTCACTGACTGAGTGCTTGCATTCAACTAAGTTGGTGCAAGTGTATAGCGAAGGAGGAAGTTCCTTTGACCAACGGGAAGCAATAAATCAATTATGAATATTCAAGCTGTTAGTGAAGTGAACCCCTTCCTTTTGGAGGGGGAAGGGGGAGACTGTATTATAGTCCTGATGAATGAAGAAGCTTCACGAAGTTATCTTCCCAAATTCCTCGCATGTCATCTTCTTCGCCAGGCTCTGCAAAGTCGATAATCTCCAAGGCATAGCTTCCCGTTAGTTCGTTCCTCACCATTTTTATCTCCATGAACGCTTCCGGGTCGCTATCATCTTGCCATTTCATTCTAATCAGGTTGTTTTTCTGCTTTTCTATGATAGTTGCTTTTCTTATCTCCTGTTGCTGCCATGCTTCACCCCAGATAAAAACAAGGGTGTCGTTGTCCATTCCAACCTCATCGGCAAGCCATAGCCCCATACCGCCTTCTGTTGATATGAGATTCCAAATGATATTAGGCGAACTTGAGTTAACCTCGTGTTCAATACATATTTTGTTTTTCTTCATGTTAAAGTGGTTTATTTTTGCTTATAGACTTATGTTTTCGGTTACAAAAATACTCTTTTTTTTCAAAAACAGCGAATTTCTTGAAAAAATATTTGGGCAATTCAAAAATTAGTTATAACTTTGCACCCGCAAAACGACAGAGATGCCTTTTGCTGCGTAAGCAATGATGGCGGGATAGCTCAGCTGGTTAGAGCGTCGGATTCATAATCCGGAGGTCGTGGGTTCGGGTCCCACCCCCGCTACAAGATAAGGAGTTTCGATTTTATCGAAACTCCTTTTTGTATTCCGAGAATAAGGTTCACCAGAAAAAGATTTGTTATACTACTATCCGTAAATTCTTATAAATTCAAATCTCATTAAGCAATTTGAACAAAGGCGTTAGCCTAAATTGACTTTCCCTTCGGCTGTCGAACTTCGTTTCTCTAATTATTCGAACAGAGTTTTCATCAACTCGTCCTGTAATTATTCGAGTAAAACTCTCATCAACTCGTCTTGATAATATTTAATAATGAAACATTCACTTACAAAAGTAAATTACTTCATGTAAGATAAATTTTGTATTATTGAATAGCTCTAATCGATTTTATGTTGGGATGGAATTGTGCGACTTTTGTTCTTTTTGTCCTCAAAACTATACTGTTCTTCTGGTGTTCTTCCGTTGTACCTCTAATCGTTCTCTAACCTTTCTCTAATCGTTCTCTAACGATTCTCTAATTTTCGATTAGAGAAAGTTTATTGTTACCTTAGCGTTACCTTAGCGTTACCTTAGCGTAGCCTTAGAGGAAGGTTAGAGAAACAGCCTTGTCACGTAGTAAAGAGTTGATAATATGTAATGTTTATATTCTTTACTACCAACATTGCTTTTATGTTTTTGCAAATATACAAAATTATTGGGTCACTCGCAAAATCCTGTGTTGAGATTTTAAATATACTCTGTATAATAGTTCATAATCAAAAGGAAAAGGAAAATGAAGATGATAAGAGCATTCTGCTCTTTTAATGATTTTATGCTGCTGTCTTTATGAAAACAAGTTTTCAACAGCCTACAAGTAGCTCTTTAGCAGCCCCTAAGTAGCCCCTAAGTAGCCCCTAAGTAGCCCCCAACCAGCCCCTTAGCAGCCCCTTAGCAGCCCCAAGCAGCCCCCAGGGGGCTACTTGGAGGCTGCCAGTACCCTAAGAGTACTGAGCCTGTGCGCCGTCAGTAGCTTTTTTGATCTCGTAAATAGTCCTAAAATGACGGAAAGTCTAATATATCGTATCTCCTTCGCTTTTCTTTCGTCTTTACCTCGTCATTTTATCGTATCTCATTCGCTCTTTAGCGAGTCATATACGAAAGAGAAACGAGAGAAAAGCGGATTTGATAGTACACAAAGTACACATTTTTTGGTAAATTATTCTTGTTTTGTAGTAAATGGTACTTTTTAAAAAGTTTTTGTAACATGCAAGAAATATGCATATTTGATTGTTTGATAAATTTGCTCATGTAAGTTGATTACAATTTCTATGATTATGAAAAAGTTGATTTTGTTTCTTTTGATTCTTTGTAATTGTTTGGTATGTAACGCAGGTGGCATATCAAAGGAAGTTTTGACTGCAAATACTTGGAAAGTAGTATATCCTGATTTTCATGGAAATAAGATTCATATTATAAAGGTTTATAAAGATAATACGTTAGAGATTAAGGTGACATATGTTACTCTTAATGAAACGGTATCGGCTCTTTATAGATTTTATCTTACAGATCAAAGACCCTCTGAGTTTGATATTGATAGGGTTGGTGGAGCAGATGCAGGACGTTATCTTGTTTTTGCAAATACCAAAGACCTTGAAGCAAAAGAAAAGTTCTTTGTTTGTTGGGAAAGTATTTCTACAGATAAGAATATTATAGAGTTTAAAGACCAAACAGGTCAACTCTGGATATTAGAAAAGCAGTAATTCAATACATGCTTATTCTAAGCAATAGTTGAACTAAAATTTGCAGATGTAGCTGTTTGTGAAACGCTACATCTGCATTTTTTATCTAATGTGACAGCCACTCTTTACGTTCTTTCTCTGGCATTTTCTCTATTGCATATCTTAGGGTGGTGCGTGGCATTTCGTGAACATGTTGAGTGAGGAAGGCTCTTAGCAAATCCATGCTTACTCTTTTTCCCATTTCACGGAGCATCCAGCCCACGGCTTTGTGCATAAGGTCGTGTTTGTGGTTGAGATGAATCTCGGCATAGCGCAAGCACCATGAAGGGTCGCCAGCCTGCGAAGTTCTCCACGAACAAACCATGCTAATTCGCTGTCGCCATAGGTTGTTGCTATAGGCAAGTTTGTCCATAATCTCGTATTTGTCGCCTAAAAGGGTAGGGAGCAAGAGCCAGTTTCCGAGTATCTTTGGAGCCGAAAGGTCAACAAGATCCCAGTTGTTGGCTCTTTCTGCATATTGCAGATACATGCTTACAATCTCGTCACGTTGTTCAATAGCTTTTTCATCGTTTGTTAGTCTTTTGGTAGAAAGTTTTTCAAACTTTGCAACCATGATAAGCAGTCCGCAAAGGCGTATTTCGTGCCAGGGCGACATAAGCAACTCTGGAATTTCTGATAGTGGAAAATTTTTGTCCACCATCTTTACAACAGCTCGTGTCTGTGGAACTTTTATCCCAAGAAACTCGTCACCTTCGCCATATTGTCCTGGGGCGGTCTTGAAGAATCGCATAAGTATTTCGCGTTGCTTCCCGTCCTTATGCAATGTCATGTAGTCTATTATTTCTTTTGCTGTATTCATTTCACAGAAGTTTCTCATGCTCAATTTCTTTAATCTTTAAGAAAGCATTGCTGGTGAAACCTTTTCTTATTATGTAGCCAAAAATATGCTAAAAAACTCGTACTGCCAAGATTTCTCTAAAAATTAACTTTGTTTAGCTCATTTCGTCTGTCTTTTTAAATTGATGTTTTTGCAAATAACAATTAAGATTTTTAAGAAAATGTGCATGAATGGAATACGGCTCAGAATGAGCCTATAATGATTTTGATGCTTGGTCTTTTAGAAAGCAAGCTTTCCAAGCCCAACATCAATATCATTATTCTCTTTCAGAAAAATCCATTCATACACTAGAAAATAAAGTGCTGATGCACCAGTGCGCA
>OCVV011321423.1_pt1 | contig 33630 bp, 28 predicted proteins | sample 1539721 | NCBI WGS metagenome assembly OCVV01 (sample SAMN02144230, study PRJEB22623) | gut metagenome | biome: sheep rumen | host: Ovis aries | place: New Zealand | reverse complement strand
CAGACACAACCACCTATCCTTCTCTCGCTTGATAACTAAACAAAAAACTAATCAAATTACAACAAGAAAAGAACAAGCAAACATAAAGGGTATTGCCAGGGTGAGTACCAGCATCAATCACATCAACAACAAAGAAATGTAATCAAATTAAAATATGTAATGAAGTTATAATATGTTATAAGTTAAGTAATAAAATTAAATCTAATTAGTAATATATTATAAGTTATTAAACTAATTTAGTTTTGCTATTTTCTGTATTAATTTGACAACATAAATACTATTGTGGTTAAGTACCCATACCAGAGTGTAGCAAGGACAAAGACAATGGTAAGGACAGACCAAACCATCAGGTAGTAGCAGGCAAGAAACAACAGAAAACAATGTGATATGACAAAGTGTCAAATATGGTTGATATATGTCAAGTAGGAGCGACTACAACACCTGTGGTACTATACCTATATTATATAATATAAAAAGCAATTTAAGGTAATTTACAGGGCAAATAACAGGTATACATAGGGTAGTCCCATATATAAACCATATAAGGGGAAACCAGGTATATATTATGTGTGCGTTTTACCATACCCCTAACTTTTTCTACAATTTCCTCTCTAAAAATATCACTGTGGCACGATTCTTGTAATAGGGTATAGCAGAGGTGAGTTATTATTTAAGACACATAAAAACTTTTTATGTAAAAAAAGTGAAAAAAGTTTTGGAGATTAAAATAAAATGCTTACCTTTGTACCCAGAGAGTTTTAAGTAAAACAAAAGATTTTTTAATTATGAAGACCTACAAGAACATTAGCGTACGTGCAACTCGCACCAACGTAGTAAGAAACAACGAAACCAAGACCATCATCCAGCAGATTGGGGTGGAAGTAATCAACATCAACACTGGTAGGGTGTGGAAGATATGGCTAAACGCCAAGTACTATGAGAAGGGCAGGCTCCTGGAGGAACTGAAGGGTAAGGTGGAGAGTTGCTGTGTGGACCAGATTGCAGGGCTGGGAGAGGAAGTAGCCAACTACACCATCAAATCCCTTGCCATCAAAATCGAGGCTATGGTCCAGCAGTGCATTGACGACAACGACATTTACTCCTATACTACCATTGGCAGGGGTGGCAAACTGGTGGAACACTACTACTACACCCCTAAGAACACCTTTAAGTGCGAAGAGGACAAGAGCCTCAAAGAGCGTTACCCTGAAGAAGTGGAGTACATCCTTACGATGGCTGATAGCATCATCGAGCAGAACGCCTCTGATGGTAAGGAAATTACCTTTGGGGAACTGGTTAACGAACTGGTTTACAAACTCCATGAAGCCACTGATGAGCCCTACTCTGACGAGGTGTATGAGAAGAAGGCTGAGCGTCTGGGTCTGAACGACCTTCCTACCCTGTGGTACCCCAACAAGAAGGAGATTGAGGAAATCCTGGATGAGGACAATGACACTATGGGGTATCTCGACAGACATCACAACAATACTATGGTGGCTGAGCCTACGCTCTTTGAGCAGGAAAACCAGGTTGATGATACAACCAATATTGACAAGCCCCAGGCTAACACTGAAACTAACAAAAATAACAATACCATGAACAGCAATCGTGAAAAAATGATGGGTGGTGTAGCCACTACCCAGGAGGGTCTGACCATCAATGTATGGGGACTCAAGAACAACAACTACCAGGTCAAGGTTAGCAAGGGCAATCGCAAGGCTTCATTTGAGGTACCTATGCCTAAGTGCATACCTGAAATAGACCCAGGATTATTCAGACTGGCTATCGCCAAGTACATCGAAAAGCACATGGAAGATTTGCAGATGCCTGAACTGCTTTCCCCTAATGTAAAGAAGGCACACAAGGACAAGTGGAACCAGAACAAGGACGAATGGGTAGCCTATGGTCAGCGTATCTCTGACAACTATACCATCATTGACCCCAATGAGCAGGAGCAGAAACCTGTGGTAATCGAAGAGCCCCAGGCTGTGGTTGAAGAGCAGGTGGTGGAGGATACCCCTGTGGTAGAGGATAAAACTAACGAGCAGAGCATCATCGAGAAGTTGGTGGTGGAAACCAGGGAGGGTGTGGACAAGATTTCCAATGATACCCTCAATAGCCTAAAGGAACTGGCTGCTGGGGCTGAAGAAGGATTTGAGGTGGATGGGGTTAACATCGTGGACCTTTACACTGCCATCACCCTCGCCCAGGTAAACAAAAAATGGGAGTCCAGGGTCTATGGTCTGCTCAAGAATAGTTGGTACCCCAAGGATTTGGAGGCGTACAAGATTGAAGTGGCTAATAAGGCAGCAGGGCTTATCAACAATCCTGACTCTATGACACCTGAGGATATAACCAGGCTGGGGCTCGTGGCTAAGGAAGCGTGTGATGAGGACCTGACCAGGATTTGTGAACTTACCTTAGAACTCTCTGTATGTCTGAAAAACGCAACTGCCAAGGCTTCTGAGATTTTGAATATAGCCTGTCCTGACCCAGTGGTAGAGGAAGTGTCTAAGGTACCCAAGGAAGTGGAACAGGTGGTAGAGGAACCCAAGGTAGATGATGATGAGAATAAGCACTGGGATATAAGGATTGAAACAACCCATAATGAGTCCGATGGCAACACATATTATCTTGCCAGGGTAAAAAGATGGGATTATATCGACCATAGCATCAACAAGAACTGTGGTACACTCCAGGTATCATTTACCCACTACCCCTGCTTAAAGGATAACCCAAAGGAGAATAAAAGGGTAAAGGACCTTATCAAGAGCATCTGCGTAGAGAATAGGCATCTGCTAAAGCGTAATAAATTGTATCGCTACCTATTCGATTCTGAGTCCTGTACCCTGTTTAGAAACAAGGTGGAGGAAAGATGGCAGGCTGAGGAAACGCCTATGGTAGTTGATGAACCCCAGGCTAAGGAAAATGATGAACCCCAGGCTGAAATTAAGGATGAGGACGTAAAGTGGTACGTATATGTCGATGGACACCACACTGATGGGGTATCTTCCTACGATGCTACTGTTACAAGTATTAAAGAGGACGATAAAGGAAGTTATATTGGTCGCAACCCCAGGCATACAACAAATGTTTTTCTTGAATGTGTAGGCGAGTGCTTTGCCAAGGACCCCAAGGGTAACAAAAAGGTAAAGGGCATCATCGAGAGAATCTGCAAGGATTTTGTCTTCCTGCTCCAGCCTTACAAAACCAACCCCAGGTTTACCAAGGAGTCTGAGGCTATGTTCAGACAGAAGGTAAAGGACCAGTTCGACATTGAGTTCAACTATAAGGACTGCTATAAGAAAACAGCCTAATACATTAACCAGGGGGTCTGGTTTTGGCTGGACCCCCACAAAAAACTAACATCATGAAAACTGAAAAATTCAAAATCACCTACGAGCAGTATGGTAGACTGATGGCTTTTGAACCTGCCTGGCTCTTTAAGGTTATGTATAGTGACCTTACCCCTGAGGAAATACTAAGTTATGCCTCAGATGAAGACCCTCTTGTGGGAGGCATATGTCCCCACCCTACCTTTATCTTTGACAATGCTGAACAAGCCAGCGAATGTTTTGTTGTGTCCATTTTCCACAAGGTCTACGACCAGAGCCTTTGTGGGTTTGTCGAGGACGAGTATGAGCAGCCCTGGTCATTAACCTATCACTTTACATCTTTCAGAGTAAATGGTAAAGGCTTTAACGTGCACTGGGGCTGCAAGGACCCTGAAAAGGACTTTATAGAAATCGAGTACGCCCATCCTCAGATTCCATGGAAAGAAGGTGATAGCATTATTGAACACCACCTCAAGAACAGCAAACTGGAAAAGAAACTTGAGGTTGATTTGAGTGAGCCCAGGTATCGCATCAAGAAGCAAATCTGTGACTGGCTGACCAACGAGACATTTGAGGACATCCCTGAAGAGCCTACTGGAGCCATCCTACCTGATGGTGGTCTGGAGTCCCTCTACGACAAGATGGTCGAACAGGGTATCGTCAAGGACATTAAGGACTAACCTATAGCCTATCCCAGGCTTAAAATGGGTATGTGTTTTTCATAATTAAAAAAATCTTTGCCAGCCAGGGTTGTCGTGAGATACCCCTGGTTTTTTATAGTACCTCTATGTATACTTCAACCCATTTGTTTTTCTGCCACTCGTAGTACAGGTGTTTGCTGGCGATATAAAGGTATTTGTATACCACCTTTCCTCCAACGAGGGTAATGGTATATTCCAGGGCATTGGGTCTCTTGCTACGAGGGTCTGGCGTACCATATTGCACCCTTTGGACTGTGGCGTGGTCTATGTAGGTGTGAACGATGTCAAACATTTTCTTGGTATCACGCTCTTCCATCGTACCAAAGAGGGCATCAGCGAGGGCTTCAGCGTATGCGTCCTCATCCTCTAATTTGGATATAATTTCAAGGGTTTTCTTATAGTCAGATTTGAGGATTTGAATAGTGGACTCACAGATGTTTATATCACTGGCTATTTTTGCCAGTTTTTCGTCCCTCTGTGGCTTTGTAATGATTTCGTCGATGTAGGAATCCACCACCTTGTTTTTCTTGCGTTGTAGGGCTTCTAATCGCTTCGTCTGAACATCCAGTTTTTTCTCCAGGGTAACGAGTGTTTGATTATAGGAGGGCAGGACTTCTTTTGTGGCGTTCATCAGGTGGTTCATGTGCAGTGTTGCTCCAATGTGCCAGAAGATTGACTCGCTTGGATTGGCAGGAACACAAAGGCTGTACCCACACTTGTTACCACTCAATGCAGGCATACTCGTACTAATGTGTCGCCAGCATATATAATGATTTTTGTCTCGATTTAGGTTACCCCCACACTCAGGGCATTTTAATATTTTAGTCCCAAGGTTTAGTGTTTTTGTACGTGGGACATTGGTGTAGTTCTTTTCCCTGATTTCTTTAACTTTATCCCACAGTGTTTTATCTACGATGGGTATGAATTTTCTATGGCTACCCTTCCTATCTGTATATCCTGCATAGGCTGTCTCACATAGCATACGACTGACGAAATATGTGGTGAATGGTTTACCATTTCTGGTGATGCCAATATCCATCAGTTCCTTGGTGAGGGTGACAGCACTATACTTACCAGTGGCATACATATTGTAGATGGTTCTTATTATTTCAGCCTCTGGCTCATTTGGTACAACATAATTGTTTTCATCAAGGCAATAACCATATTTGAGAATGCCACCATTATATTTACCCTTTTTTGCATTACCCCTTTTAGCCCTGGAGAACTTCTCCACCCTTTCCTCCTGGTCCTGTTTGGCAAGTATAGCCAACAAACCAGCAGCCAGTTCCATACCCTTGTCTACCTCACCAGTTGGTGTTAGCAACCTAAGATATGGATTTTTACATATGAGGTTTACCTTGTGGGCTATAAGGAACTTCTTGAGGTCCACATATGAATCCTCAGTTCTGAAGGCTCGATTAAGGTGCCAGACTGCAAACGCCTTGATTGATGGTGTTGTCTCGATGATGGACTTTACTTTGGCTATCATTGCCTGGTATTCATCGTCTACTTTTGCTGCTGATGCCCCCTGTTCCTCCACCCACTCAATTTCATCCTCGCTGTACCCCTCTAACTTAAGGAACTCAACCATTTCATTGTGCTGGTCCTCGATGGATTGTTTGATGGTGGATGAACGCACCATTGCAATTACACGCTTCATATGATATTCCAATTAGTTCACCACAAAAGTAATCAAATTAAATGATATATCAAAACATGTTTTCGTAGTATGTTGCACATTGTTGAAACAATAAGCAACGAACTACGTATATTTGTCAGACATTGGAAAACCTTTATTACAAAGGCGTCTGTCCACGTCTGATGAATAATAATAGGGAAATCATACCCCTTCGATGCGTTAGTGGACAGACTACCATCGTTGGGGTTTATTTTTTTATATGGGTAAAATTAAGTTGTCGAACGAAACAAAGAAGTTCATGCGAAATGTTACCAAGTTCATTGAGGAAAAGAACGAAGGTAAAGTGCCAGCAGAATGGGAGGCTTTGCTTGGTATGTTGGAGAACTTCTATGAGCAGTATATCAAGGCGTCAGAGGAATTGCTGGGTCTTGATTCGCTAACTGTTGCGTCAAGATATGGTGTTGTACCACACCCACTACTTAAGATACAGCGTGAGGCTGCAATCCAGGTGCAAAAATTATGTAGTGAGTTTGGCTTAAGTATGAAGCAGGCTCAGAAAATGAAAATCGTAGAGCCTAAGGCTGAGGAAAGCGTTCTTGAAAAATATGTAAAGGGTAAGGTAGAGAAAAGGTAATGACAGTATGGGATAAATATTGTGAGGATGTAGAGCAGGGCAGGATTCCAACTGGTCGAACCATCAAAGAGGCTGTGGCGAGGTACAGGGACTTTCAATCAAGGGAGGATGTATACTTCGACGAGACTGCTGTAAACGACTGCATAGCCTTTATAGGTAATATGCGACACTTCCTTGGTAAAAGTGCTGGTAAACCTTTTATACTTGAACCCTGGCAGCAGTTCATTATCGCCAACATAATTGGTTTTAAGTGGAAAGAAACAGGTTTCAGGGTATGTAGGGAGACTTATATCCAGATTGCTCGTAAGGCTGGTAAGGACGCATTGCTGGCTGCAATCATATTATACCTTATGGTAGCAGAGGGTGAGGCTTCACCACAGATTGTGGCTGCATCCAATAGTACAGACCAGTCCAGGATTTTGTTCGAGTACATTACCAAGTTTGCTTTGAGTCTTGATAAAACCAAGAAAATGCTGGTGCCTTACAGAAACTACCTTAAGTTCCCTGCCAATGATGGTATAGTACAGGTGATTTCATCTGACCCCTCCAAGGCTGATGGTAAGAACCTCAGTGCGTTTGTTATTGATGAGTTCCACGAGGCTAAGGACAGACGTATGTACGATGTTTTGAAATCCTCCCAGGGTATGCGTAACCAACCCCTGGCTATCATAATCACCACAGCAGGATTTAACCTGGATGGTCCTTGCCATGATATGTACGAACTGGCTATACAGGTGCTGGCTAATGTGAAGCAGATGGATAACTTCTTTCCTTTTATTTGGGAACTTGATGCTGATGATGACTGGAAGGACCCAGCCAATTTTATCAAGTGCCAGCCTAACCTGGGTGTGACAGTTACCAAGGAGTTCATGATGGAAGAGGTACGCAAGGCTGAGGTGGATAGTACAGCAGTATCTGGCGTATTAACAAAAACTTTTAATAAGTGGGTGCAGAGCAAGATTACGTGGATACCTCAGGACATTATAGCCAGATTGATGAAACCAGTAAACCTTGAGCAATACAGGGGTTATACAGGCATATTGGGGTGTGACCTTTCAACAGTATCTGACTTTAGTAGCATCAGTATTATGTTACCACCCCAGGGTGACAGCGACAAGTACATATTCAAAACCTGGACATTCTTACCTGAGGAAACCATCAAGGAACACCCTAACAGGCTACTATACGAGAAATTCATAGATGAGGGTAGTATGATTGTCACCCCTGGCAATGTTATCGACTACGACTTCATCATAGCCCAGATTGGTGAGATTAGCCAGATTATACCTATATCAGGTGTATACCTTGATAAATGGAACGCATCACAGTTCCAGGTTCAGTTAACCAACGCAGGATTTAATGTGGTTGAGTTCAGCCAGAGCATTGGCAACTATAACAGTTGTACTAAGGAATACGAGCGTCTGGTACGTGAAGGGAAGGTTATCATTGATAGGAGTGCCAACGTCCTCTGGCAGTCTGGAAATGCCTTCTTAAAGGCTGATTTTAATGGTAACGTGAAACCAAGCAAGGAGTCAGGATATAAGAAGATAGACTCTGTAATTTCAATGACCACAGCATTGGGTGGATATTTGAAGCAAGGTGGTATGCTTACAGACTTTGAGATATTTTCAGTGTGTTAACACAACAAACCCTGTCAGGTAATGGGGACGCCTGGCAGGGTTCGTTTTAAGGCGTGGCATTTCACAACGCTAACCTTCTACTTATATCACCTTATTATTATAACCCTACTTTCATAGGGCAATACAAAGATACACATAGTTTTTGAATAAAACAAATACCAGGCAGACAAAAACATTACTATAATAATAACAGATATATTTGTTGCTTTTTAACCAAAAAGTTTATATCTTTGTACAGAGTAAGTAAAAGAAGTAGTTGATATTAGCCATATCACAGAATGTTGTTAAACGCCCCCTGGGTATTGGGCTCAGGGGTTAGTGGAAATCCTCAAGGCAACTAAATGTTGGTTTTAGTTTTAGTGTGGATGGTCTATAAGTTACCTTTCTGGTAGGTCTTAGTTGCCTTGTTCATATATATTTCTATGCTTGGTGTCATCAGTAATGGTGGCACTTTTTTTTGTTTGTTAAATAAAAAAACATTACCTTTGTCAGTAATTATAAACTAACAAAGGCAATGCTTATCAATGACCCCACCATCGCACGTCGTCTTCGTGAAGGTACCATACCTGTTGAAGAATTACAGTATTGGCTCATTAACAACCTACCAGTTCCACAATTGGCTCATGAGTTGGCTGATTGTTTGATAGAACAGCAGGTATCTAAGCCTATTCTTATAACCCAGGAGGAATTCATGGCTCATTTCAGGGTCAAGGGTACCAAGTGGGTTGATGGGCAGATGGTACCAGAAGGACGTGGTGCTAACAGGTGGTCTAAGAAGGAAGGTGGCGATTGAGTACGTACTGCGTAACATCAACCCTCAGGTAGTCCAGGTTGTCGAAGACTACTAACGCTGGTATCCAGATAAAACTGTCGTTACCATTCCTGGTTAACCACTTGTTTGTTGGTGGTAGACCATTGTAGCGTTCAGGTTTGTCGTAGCCTGGTATAGTCTCAACGAACTTCTGTAGTTCATCCCTGTCGAACCTAATCATATTCCAGGTGTATGACTTGGGACTGAAGAAATATTGTCCTATGTAGTCAGCATAACCTCTTACCCATCCAGGGTAACCACTGGTACCAGTATATTCAAATAGGAAATTTGTTGTAAAGGCTGTATCAGACATTTTACCTTTCTTTGGAGCCTTGATGTCGATGGTCATAACATCATCTTCCCCATCCCTTCTGTAGTAGTAGTCAAAATGCTGCTTGGTGTCCTCGACGTAGGTTGCAGCAGTGTACCCATAACCATTGTCCTCAAAATAGGCTCTGGTAATATCATTCTGGAAAAAGTAGCCTCGCTGAACTTTGTCCATACTCACTAACCAATCCATTACACATAATGTCTTGTCTTGATTATTGAGTCGATAGTCCTTTTCATCCATACCAGTTGCTCTATATCATATAGAGGGCTGGTAGTAGCATACCTCTGTTCGAGGTGTTTAAGTAGTTTAGCCATTTGATTGTTGTTTAATTTAATTATTTTTCCTTGCAGTAAGATAGCCCATAAGGGCATTATACAGTTCTCTTGAAATTACCCACTCACACAGGTAGGTTACCTCGACGTAATCCTCTTCACCATCCTCACCCTTGTAAAAATCGTAGTCGTAGTAACTACCCAAACAGTAGTAGTCGTCTACCCAACACCCCATTCTTGGATAAGGAAAGGTTTCTCCTGTTCCACCTATATTCCACACCCCTGCATCACTGTCAAACTCATCTGTCGTGGTATAGGGGGTTACCATAAGATTTGAATACTCACCAAGGAGTTCTGTGGTAGCCCATAGGAAACTTTGAGATTTGTAGTCAGCCCAGGTAGGAGCCAACTCGATTGGTGCGTCCTCTTCTCTGTTATATCCAACAGCCCTGTAAAGGACGCCTGTGAGTCTCTTGGACTCATCCTTCTGTCCCCAGAAGGGGACATACATTGTGAAATGTTCTTTCATTTGTAAAAGAAGTTTTTGTATTATTATTTTTTTGTGCCATAGTTCAATTGTGTTGTCTGTTAATAAATATCACGTAGTTTCAAAAAGTACGAACTTTTTTTACTTTTTTTCACTTCGCACCTCCACAGGGTCGTTGAAGATTACCCTCCAGTTGCCACAGTCTTCATTGGGAACGCAACAGATGATGTAGTTGGCTACCATCATACGCTCGTATTGTTCAGCCCTGATAGTTTTGGTTTCATGGTCAATGGTCATACTCTCGTCTTTGATGTTGGTTATAAAAAAACACCTTGGGTTTGCGTGTCTCCTACCTCAACGCTCGCCCTTGGTGTTATATATTTCCCAGGTTGGTAGGATAACCTTCTGCTCAAAGATACAGTCTTTTATTTTGAAAAACAAGTAAAGTTGTGAATTTTTTGTTTAAGACGAAAAGTAGTCGAGTCAGTGAAGTTGGTATACTCGCTTACTTGGTTTCCCCTCCAAGACAAAGAAAAAGAAAGTTTCCCCCCACACCCCCCTTATAAAGAATAAAGAAAACTCAACCAGCAAGCCTTTTCTATTCAGAAAAGTCTTTCCTCTTCCATTGTAAACGTATCTTAAACAGAATGTATTTTAAGTAAAACTAAATATATATTATTTAATATATATTATTTAACAATTAGATACTTAAAGTATTCAAATACTACGCACGCACATACGCTATCGCACGCAGGAGAATGAACACCATAGGTGTGGTGCTTACGCAATCTGGCTTACGCTTGTAGGGATTTTAATTTTTTTTAATTATCAAACTTTGATGCTTAACTTCAAGTACAGTCTAATACCAATACACACCAGTACCAGTACATTGAAGGCGAGTAACCACCAACACCACTTAGGGGTTTTGTATTTGGTTTCGACTACACGTACAGGAACCTCCTTGGTAACCAAGGAGTCTCTGTACTCAGTCACCACCCTGTCAACGTAGACAATTTCCTTTTCAACCTTGATAGGTTTGTTATCCAGTTTGTGGCTTAAGGTACCAATACTGTCAACCCAGGCATCAGATGTAGCCACAGTGGTTTCAAGATGTGAGTACTGCACCCTGTGAGCCTGGCTGGACTCAACAGGTATCTGGTAGGTTATGGTGTCCCTGTGGATTACCAGGGAGTCCCTGATGCTCGTATGCGTCTGGGTGTTGATACTTGGCTGGAGTTTTGGACTACAACCAACGACTACCAACAACGCACAAAGTGTTTTAACTAAGAAATGCGTTCTTTGCCCCTTTTTGAGCCCTACAATCGAGTTTTGATGTGCTAGTGGCATAATCTATCATTTTTTACTTAAAAGTGGCTGTAAAGCCTTTATTTTTCGTTTAGGGGAAGAAGGGTATGAACGTCAGAACCAACAGCACTAGTAATGCCATCAGAGGTAGGGTCATCAGACTCAATATTACAACCAGCATTATCAGCCCTATCATAACCAAGTATCTGATAGCGTTGGAACAGTTCTTGTTCTTCTTGTTCATAGTCCATATACGTAAAGGGCATCCATAGTAGGACGCCCAGGAGAGATTATTGAAAAGGGGGATTGGTAATTTTGTCGAAATTCAACCCTATTGTAGGGTAAAACTGTCGATTTTACGCTGCGAGTTTAAAGATGAGTTTTCGTTGTTCACCCTTTGGACTGTACAACGCCAGATGGAACCAATAGCCACCTGTTTTACTGCGTTCTTCGATACATTCATCGAACGTCTTATCTTTCAGGTAAGTCTTTAACCACTCACCAAACTTATCCATAGGACGATTCCCTCCTTTTACGTAGATGTCAACTGCATAACCAGTGCGATGCATTGACGTCTTTACACCACCTACCTTTGCGTTCAATTTATCCTTGCGTAGTCCACTGCTGATGTATATGGGTTTTCCCCAAGCCTCACGCATTGCATCCAGGAACTCAGCCAGTTCCATCAAGTGTTGGATGTCGTCCCATGATGGTAGGTTTTCTATGCGATAGTTGAGGGCTGTGTCAGATTGCAGCAGTTCCTCTAAGGTAAAATATTTAGATTTATACCATTTCATCGTTTTCCTCGTTTTCAAGCATAGCGTCTTCGCCTTCATCACCAACCTTTCCCACAGTCAGCGTAGCGTGTGCAGTCTGGATTTTAACCTTCTTGTTGTCGTCCAATGCCTTGGCTGCGAAGGCTATTCCAGGGTACACCAGGATGATTGCACAAGCCTGTAATACACTTGGATGTATCTCCCCCTGTGGGGGCAGCAGAAAACTGGTTATAAGAAGTCCTGCTGACAGTATAAGTGACGTAAAGAACGCCACCAGGTAATGGTTACGAATACACTCTTTTAATTTCATTTTTCGTTCTCCTTGGGTTCTTCTTTTGGAGCAGGTTCAGTCCCAGGTTTTGGTTGAGGCTGATTTGGGCGTCTCTTACAATTACACATATGGCTTAAACCTTTTTCTTATCTTGTCGTATAAGGACACCAAAACTAACTATCACCATAGCGTTGAGTGCACCAAATACGATGGTTATAATCTTCCACAGCACTGGAAGAACAGTTGGGGTAACAGCAAATAACCCCATAGCAAAAACTACAAGGGCTAATACAGCCCAAATAATCATCAAAGCAATTGTACCCTTTGTCATAATTAATCTCGTTTACAACAAAGGGTACAAATTGGCTGACACTCTAATGATATTATTAGATAATCTAATAATATCTATTAGGCAATCGATATACCAGAGTAGTAACTATTTGTTTCTGCACCTGGACCACCACCAATTGAGAACCCATAGAATTGAACAGGATTTCCATCAAAGTCTGTGGTATTGACACTTTGCCCAGTATATGATTTACTACTAACACCCCAGTGCTGTACTGTTGTCGATGGACCTTGGTGTAAGTTATAATAACCATCAGATGCAAAGTTAAAGGTGCAGTCAGTACCTCTGTCAGAGCGTGCAATTACAAGTGTATAAATTTTTGTGTTGTATTGGTCAGACATTGAACTACTCTTATATCTACCAACAATCCAGCCATTACTCATTTCGAATAGTGTCTCAACATTGACGATTGCAGGTGTAGGTGCCTTAGTTTGAGTCACTGAGCAGGTTGCAACAGTTCTACCACCCTGGGTAAATGAAATAGTACCTTTCCTGTTTGTTGATGTTGGTGTATTTTCAGTCACATTCACAGTTACAACATTACCATTTACACTCGTGGTTATCCAGCCTGCATTATCAGATACGCTCCAATTGCTGAGTGTTGTTGTGACAGTAATGGTTGCAGTATGTGCTTGATAGTTGAATGACAGGCTTGTAGGACTGATGCTGAAACTACCATCACCCTTATGGGTAAGTGTTACCTGGGTTGATGCACTACCCCAAACCAATTTCAATGTATTGGTAATATCAGGCACACCTGAGTTTCCTGATACTGGGTATACCCTCATCTTACCATAAGTTGAATACTGGTTGTCGTAGTACAAGTCTATCGTCTGTGATGCTGTACCACTTGGATATGTGTAGAATCCCCAGTGACCCTGACCACATATGAGCATAGGTCTGCTATTGTAGATGGTTGTAGGTTGTGTGACGTGGCTGTTGTAGTCAGTCCAACTACCATATGTTGTCAAACCATTAGCCCAGTGTACTGTACAATACTCACAGTCTGCTGTAACTGTAGCATAGTATGTTGTGCCAGATTGGTTATACGCCCACTCTGTCTGGTCGATATTCCAGGAATTGATACGATAGTCGTAAGTGTCGTAAGGTGCCCTATACTGCTGTACTGTATAACTTACATCTGTGTATGAGGTATCTGTACCAGCAGAGAATCTTGCTGTAATTGTCTGACTCCTGTTGGATGTGCCTGTGTTGGTATCAGCAGAGAATAGTTGTGGATTCGAGTAATTGGTATGTAGCCAACTACCAAGATTTGTATATGTGGCTGCTGTAACAGATGTATAACCTGAGGTATAAATTGTGGCACCTGAGTTATACCCTGATGTGTAACTATACCAGTCTTTGTAGTAACGCAGACCAGTAATGCAGTAGTTACCACTATTTGAGTCTACATATGTACCTTGGTATACATGAGAACTGGTATCAGGCAATATTGATGTGTATTGAACTGATGTTGTAGTGTTATGCCAGGTTTCTCTGTTAGGACCCTGGGTAACAGTGAAGTAACCAACCTCTTGTGAATAAGTCTCGTAGTATGCCCTGAAATATGCTGAACGAGAGTCACCAGTTACATTCGTTCTGTTATATGCATTAACCCTTTTCAACTCAGACCCTGCATAGATATTGGTATCACCAGATACACGACTTACTGACATAGTTACAGATGCAGCAGATGTAATGAATTCATCCCCTACATAAGTAAGTACGTCAGCAGTGTAGTATGCGTAGTTTGAACCAGCAGCGTTAATCTGACTGCCAGATGAATATCTAAGTGTACCATTCTGGAATACATACCTTGTGTTCTCAGGATATACCTTGGTATTACCAAGATACACCTGAGAAGCATTAGGACCTGTGAATACCTCCTGGGTACCAGTTAAATGATGTGAACCTACATATATAGCCATAGTTAGTTACGTGAGAAATAAATCGTATCACCATCCTTTCGTGAAGGGAGTGTAGGGTCTGCACAGAGTTTGGTGATAGTGTAATAATTACTAGTAGTTGAATAACCTGCTACAGTTGAGAACGACTGTATGAAGGATGATGAAGTGGTTCCACTATAGATGTCTACACCACCAGTACATTGAGTCAACGCCCACCTGTAAACAACATCAGTGTTGTAATGTTTCTTGACGCAAGTAAGTTCGATGTGGCCACCATAGAACGAAAGTCGAGCAGCAGGCTCCATCCAACATACATAGGCATACACCTCAAATGATGTTGTCTGGTTTGCAGTCATAATTGAAATAGCAGGATTTTCACCCTGGGCTTTCGTTGCGACATTAGGCTCAGCAAGGATATGGTAGGTAAATCCATTGAGAGCAGCAGAAGGTTCAGGAATAACCAACATACCACCATCACCCATACCATAATAACCACTCCAACCATCAGCAATCAAGTATGCCCTCTGGTCTGCAAGATAACCATTTGCTGTTCCACAGTCAGTCATCAAACGCCAGGCACTGTTCTTATAGTAGTAGAACTTACCAGGTGAGGTACTTGTATTGAAATAACACCAAGTGTTTTCAGGGTTTTCAGGTGCAGTTGGCAACTTACCCTTCCATATTGTCTGAGCAAGATATACAACTCCAATTGACTGTGTTGATGCAGATATTTTCTGGTTTGGAGTAAGGTCAGATACGAACTCATAAGGCATCTGGATATAACCTGAGAATATACCTGATGTAGCCTTGATAGAACCATCTGCATTAACCTGGAAAGGAGCAGCACCTGGGTCGTCTGAGCCAGCCCAGAAACTTACCCCATTACCACCAGCAGCACCAGCAGTGACAGTCTGTGAGGAATCCATCAAGTAGATTTCATTACCAGTCATAAAGTTGATTTTAGCGTTGTTTGCAAGTAACAGATTGGTAGCAATGAAGTCAAAGTTGTCACCAGCAGCAGTCCAATATGATGAAACTGATGCCCAAGACTGTCCAGCCTCAGTATAGTTGGTGTTACAGTAGTAATAAACCCCATCCTTGAGGATAACGTCGATGAATTTCGCCTGTTCAGTACCAGTGGTTCCACTACCATTGCACCAATGCCTGCCACTTTCCTCCATAGCAGTATACCAGTTGACTGGACCACGAACAGCAGCACCCTGTCTACCTTGTAAACCAGGCTGTCCATCCTGCCCATCCTTACCATCACGTAAAATAGGTATGGTTTCAGTGTCTCTTACAACACCATTGACAACATATTGCACAGTGATGTAATTCGTACCACCAGAAGTTTGAATAGGGTTGTTGTATGTGGTGGAAGGTGTCGTTGTATCATATCCCCACTTTATCGTACCATCAGAGGTAACCACAGGGTTGTTTTCACCAACCTGCTTGTATGGGGTAACTGTTATCGTTGCAGGTGTAAATGTTCCAGCAGTTGTTACCTTCACAGCGTCTGCTGATAGTGATAGCCAGTATGTAGTGGCATCATTACCATCCTTACCATCCTGGCTGTACATACCAATAATTGATGCAATAGTCTCAGCAGTCGTACCATCTGTGTATGTAACTTTCTCTTTGTTCCATAGATACCTGTTGGATGCAGTTGGAACCTGGAGTGTGGTGTACCAAGTTGAAGGTGTTGATGCACTTGAGTTATTCACAGCGTAATATTCTGTGATTGCAGATATGCCCTTACCATCCTGGCTGTACATACAGAGGATTGTGGCTGGTGTAGATGCAGTGCTACCATTGCTATAGGTGATGATTTCGTAGTTCCAGAGGTATCTGTTGTTTGCAGTAGGTGTCTGGACTGTATCATACCAGGTTGTAGGCACAGTGCTATCGCTGTTTGATAGACCATACTTCTCAGATACACCTGATATACCAATACCATTCGCACCAGCAATCTGTTTGCTTATCGTCATGATGGCAGTACCATACAACACATTTCCTATCTTAGCCTGGATTGTAATCTCAAGGGCTGTACCACCAGTGAAGTTGAATGGAGTAGATGAGGTTCCAGCGTTGAAGGTAAGAACACCAGTAGATGAGTTAATACTTACACCAGAAGTAGGCAATGAATAGTTAGAAATAGAATAACTTACATTCGATTGTGCCACACTTCCAAGATACAGCGTAGCCCTACAGGTAGGACGCACAGCACCACTCAGGATATTACCATTAGAGTCACAGTTGATACCTGAATTCTCATTGGTAAGGTCCAGGCGATAAACAGATTGTCCATCCTGACCATCACGCAGAATAGGTATGGTTTCCACATCCCTTACGATACTTGCAACAACAAGGTTAAATGTAATGTAGTTACGAGTCAAATCAACTGTTATTGCAGATGAATATGTGGATGTTGGGGTATCAGTATCGTATCCATATTTTATCGTAGCGTTGGTTGCAACCTCAGGGTTGTTCTCACCAACCTGGCGATAAGCAGTAGCAGTAATGGTTGTAGGGAAACCAGTACCAGATTTATTTACCCTTACTGAATCAGCAGATAGTTTAAGCCAGTAAGTAATACCAGGTTCACCATTGGCACCAGCCTTTGATTTGGTAACAGTCATAATGGCTGTAGCAATTGTGGTAACACCATGTTTGGCTGCAATGGTAATTTCAAGCGTATCCCCACCTGTAAAGTTGAATGGGGTAGAAGCACTGCCTGGATTAAATGTCATAACACCAGTATCCTCGTTGATGGAAACACCAGAGGTTGATAGGCTGTAATTGGTAATGCTGTATTTTGTCCCAGGTACAGAACCATTCGTACCATAGTAAAGGTGTGCAGTACAAGTAGGACGTGTGGCACCAGGTAGGATGTTACCACTTGCGTCACAGTTTATTGAAGTATTTTCGTTTGTCAAGTCCAGGCGATACACAGACTCACCAGAGGCACCAGATGTACCATTGGCTATAATTGGAACAGTCTCAACACCATCGACGATAGCAGAACCTTTCTTAAGGACAAATGAAATATAATCCTTGGTTACATCGACTGTAACACCACTTGAAGGATATGCAGTGGAAGGTGCGTCAGTGTTAAATCCATAGTAGATTGAAACACCTGTAGCAGCAGTAGGAGCATCCTCACCAACCTGCATCATAGCATTGGCTGTAATTACACCTGGTGTAGGAACACCACTGTCTAATTTAACTGCATTGGCACTAAGCACCAACCAGTATGTAACAGCACCAACACCATCCTTACCTGGATATGCTTTTGCAACATTCATAATGGAGGTACCTACCACCCTTCCAAGGTGTGAGGCAGAAACAGTAAGTTCGACACCAGTGCCATCAAACTGGAAGTTGCTACCAAACGTTATTACACCAGTATTGGTGTTTATGGTTACACCCTGGACATTTTGAGCCTGAGGGAAAGTCATACCAAAGGTTACATCTGACGTAAGTGCAGACGTACCAAGATATAGTATAGCCTGGCAGGTAGGACGCACAGCACCAGGTAGGATATTACCATCAGCATCACAGTTGATAGATGCTGACTCATTTGTCAAATCCAGACGATAATTGCTTTCACCAACAGCAGAAACACGCCACTCAATATATTTGACTGTGTTTACAATCTGTCCACTACCAACATTAACACCCTGGGCATCCACGAGCCTTGCTGCATCCTCCCAGTATGTTACAATCTCACCAAGTGGGCTACCCTTGACTGTTTTGAGGTTGATTGACAAAGGCACTTCAAGCGTACCACTCATCTGTGTTAGTGCTGAATTAACAGTGATGATAATCTTAGCACCTGTAGTACCATTGTCTGTAACGAGAATATCCATACCAGTCTGAGGAACACCAGTTATGCCATAGTTTGCTGGTAGAGGTGGGTCGTATGTTTCTGTGTCAGGGTCATATGTGGTATCACCAGTGGTATAACCCACGAAAGTATCAGCCCTATCCCTTCCTTTGTAACCAATGATGTCTATGGTTTCAGTAATGCTGGTATGTGGCAACTGTGCACCATCGAACTCCAATGCAGTCTTTGAAAGGTCCAGAACAAAGTTACCATCATCTACTGGGTCAATGACACCACCACCATCACCACCACCATTAATATCGTTGTTGGTGTTGTCACCACTATAAGAGGTGTTTATAACCCTCTTTGATATGTTTGTGGTAGAGAAGTATTGTCCATATTTGTTACGCCCCTTAGGAGCAATTGTAGTAGCCTTAAACCTCATATTATTTAATCTCTTCGAACTTTATTTCTTGTGCGTTACGTTTGTAGTCAATATCAGTTGAAAGTTGCACAAACCTTCTACTTGGGCTTTCAATGTCGATGCCTGTAATCAAGTTGAATGGTGTTACATCCATAGTAAGCGTCATATCTATTTGTTTGGTAGTCGTTGAATACTGGGTTACATATTTTTCAACTATGTTTTCCTCAGGCTTCTGTGGAATACCATTTGGATTTTCCTGGTTACCATTTATGCATTTTTCCTTAACTGTTGAAAGCAGGGAATTGTTATCGTTGTAGTAGTAAATGACATTGGAATATGAAGGTTTTGTTAGTTCACTGGCTGTCGTAAGTTTAACAGTGATGTCATCAAGCGTACTTACAGCGTCAGTGTCGATTATATTTTCATACAACACATCACTTTCATCCTCTTCATTACCATCAGCACCCACCTGGACACATTTGATTGATAAATCCTTCAGCCAGCAATATGGATTAAATGAGTAGTCCCAAGGGTTGTCGTTGTAACGCATTGCGAACTGTGCTGTAGGCATATGCACCTCGAACTCCATAGTAGACAGCAAATCCACATCAGCAAGTGGTATCTTATACCCTTCCTCATTGACGAACATATCCCAACTAACATTGTTAAGGGTGTGGCGTTCATCGTTCCATGTACCAAAATCATCAGTCGTCCTTTCAACTATGATAGGGAATATCTTATCCTCTGTTCCCCATTCTCTGCCATTCCAGTATTTGTCACCAATTTTCAGTTTGAAATACAAACAGCCATCAGAGTGAACTTCATTTGAGGATGAGTACCATCCACCTATTTTAAGTGCGTTGTTGGTCCAGTCAGGGTTGATGTATGGACGACCTTCATAACGCTCCCATATTGCTGAATAGTTGACTACCAAGTAAGACTTGGAAGCATCCAGGAAACAAGGTGGTTTATATCCAGGTTTTAGCCTGAACATAGGAATGTCCTGTCCAGCAAACCTTGCCTTATTACCTTCGTGCAAACATAAATACCTGGTGTAGTCCAGTTTGCTTGGCGTAATGTATTGGTAGTAATCAGATATATATTGTTTCTGAACTACACCAAGGTCTACGATTGTTCCACCAATGTAATAATCTGTAACAAGTTGTCCTCTGTAGGCATTGCCCATTGTCTCCTTTGTAACCTCCTGCATTGTTGAAGGTATGTAGTACACAGACTCCCAGTATTTGTTGTCGTACAGCCTGTGGAAGTACCTGTATTTTCTGTCACCAAGTCTCTTTGCATTATCGTCTACATCATCATCCTCAGAATATTTCTGGTTCCACCAACTACTTCCATTTGGGTAGCGTGGGCGTGCAGGGTCAATAGGAATAACCTCATAGTTTGCATAGAAATCAAGTGGGCGTTCATCCTCTCCATCACCCATACGATTGGTTAAATCAGTATCCTCAAAAGGCGTAGGTATGAAATCCTCGCAGGCACTCATATTGGCATTGACTGTTACCCTGTTATACACAGGTTTGAAACTAATCTGTGCGTCTGACGCCATCACGTAATCCTGGTCTATGTTAAGTGCCCCTCCTATATGAGTAGTGCTGTTACCAAGGTAATTTGGTTTTGAGAAATATGTGCAGTATATGTCGTTATTCTGTCGATAACTTTCAAGGTCTGCAAAATATATCCTGTCTCGCCACTGCATACAGGTAAACCCAAAGTACCTGCATATTTCAGTAAGTACCTCATCAAGTTTCCAAGGCTCATCTGTGTCAGTTGAGAAAAAATTCCATTCTGCTATCTTAAGGTGTGATGGTAATAGGACTGTGTTACCAACCATCTTTGTTCTGGTCCAGTAATAACCATCAGTTAACTCACACTCATCGTTTATCCTGTCAAGAATAGATTTGATGGTAACAATGGATTTAGTGTATGCTGTGTCGTCAGTGTAGGAAATATATTGGAGGGTTGATAAACAATCCTCAGCCTCCAAATCTATAACCTCATATTCACGAACATAATCCTGGGAGTATACCTTTGGTGTAAGGAAACCTACCCACTCAACCCTTGTTAGTGTCTCGTTATATAATTCCACCCTTGTACCATGCGTATGTGATGGTAGTATATCCTCCATATATGTGTTGTTGACTATCCTGATAGTAGCCTTTGAAGTACGCACTGGTGCATATAGAGTCTGGCTGGCATCGTAACGAACCTGGAAAGGTGTATCACCTGCCATCTTAATTTCAGTGTAAATATCAACACCTGGACTATTGATTAAACGCACCCTATATAGGTTGTCCTCATCGTGAGAACGAAAATATCCTTGGTAATTTGGCATAGCCTTAATAGTTTATAGTAAAAGATAAAAAACAGTCAGACATAAATAAAGGAAGGTTTAACCCTTCCTTCTACTTTGTTCGTTATTTATGGCTCCAATGAGGTCACTTCCCCTAATCTTGAACTGTACCTCACCTCCACCAATACCAGCCTTGCCATTGGCGAGTGCAAGTATGTTACGCTGCTGTGCAGGGTTGAGGATTAACTCACCAGCGTTAGCACGAACCAGGTTATGGTCACCATGCTTCCTGTCTCCACCAACGAAACCACCATTTTCGAACTTGGACATCAATGCCAGAGCACCCAATACAGCAGCAATACCAGCAGCGATAGCGATAAGGTTGTAAGGGAATGGTATACTTGAACCAGCCTCAGTAGCACCTGCCACAGCACCAGCAGCCTTTGCACTGGTTTTCGTCATTTCAGCAGCAGTTTCAGCACCAGCCAGACCAATGTTCTCTTTCTGTTTTGCACTCTTAACGCCTTCAAGGGCTATCCATACCTGATTAAGCGTATTAATTGTCTTGTAAATGCCTGTAACAGCCTCAAGAATTTCCATAAACAGGCTTACAGATGTCGTGAGTTTTTCCCACTCTTCCTTTTCACCCTTGGTCATCTTTTCACCTCTGGCTTCCTTGTATTTGATGATAGCGTTGCTCAACCTATCATATGTTTGTGCCATTGACCTGATACCATCGATGGACTCAGTGAAAGCGTCAGATGATGCCTTCTTGAAGTCAGCATAAATCTCAGCAAGGTCAGCCTTTTCTTTCAGGTCCTCAGTTTCCTTGATGATTTTGTTAAGCGTCTGTAGCAGTGAATTAAGTTCCTCCTTTGCACCTGTAACACCAGCAGCAGCAGCAGTCGTAGCCATCTTAATGGCATCCTCAAGTTTCTTCTTATAATCATTGAGAAGGTCTATGGACTCCCTATATATCTCAGACTGTTCCTTCTTATAATCGAAGGTGGTATCACGAGTCGCAGGTTTAGGACGTTCATACCCCATCCAGTCCTCTGTTGCCTTATCAAGGTTTTCAAGGTATTCCTCTATTTCATTGTTGGCTTCCTCGATGATACTTTCAACCTCTTCCCATACACTTGCAAAGTCAGCACCCTGGGCTATTTCGTTGGCTCTTTCATGACCATTGGCTACACCATCAAGTAAGGTTTCAAGTTCATCAAATGCTGCAATTTCCTTCCAGGTATCCTGGTATAGTTTCATCACAGCCTTGTCGTATTCCTCCAGTTTAATAGCACCCCTGTTATATTGGTTCTGGAGTTCACGCATACGCTTGTCGTGGTCGTCAAGTGCGTCGTTAAGCCTTTCCTGTGGGGTTTTTTCCTTCTTACCACCATTGTCAGTGTTATCCTTGTTGTAGTCGTTTTTAACCTCGTTTTCAGCCTCCTGGATAACTATTTCCTTCTGTAGTGCAGAAGCCTCATCATCAAGTGATTTTTTAAGGTTCTTACGTCTTTCAATTTCAGCGTCGATAAGTTTGAGTTGGCGTCTACGCTCCTTGTTACCTTCGAATGCCTTATCTACCCATACAGTGTTACCATAGTCATCACGACCCATAGCACGCTGGTGTGACCTAATATCAGCCTCCAATTGGGCTTTCTGTAGTTCCAGGTCTTGAAGTTTAACAGACTGGTTCTGGGATTCAGTTAGAATAGCCTCAAGCCTCTTAACCTTCCACAGTGCATCGTACCATTCGTTAACCTTGGTAACAATTTCATCATAGGTAGATTTGGTAGTAATACCATTGCTGTTAACCTCACCCATGATACCCTTAATTCTGTTAAGGGCTACCTCTCTTTCCTTTTCACTGGTATTGACATCCTTCAGGATTACAAGCAGGTCATCCACTTGTTTCTTCTGGACTTCCAGAGCCTTTGTAGCAGCCTTTGAACCATCACCAAAGTCCTCACCAATCTTCTGAATTTCTCTGAGTTCTTTCTTAAACTCAATGGCGTTTGTAATCATCTTGGCAATGTAGCCTACAATAGCAGAAGCAATGGCTACAATACCCATAGACATAATGGTGGCACCAATGGACTTAACAACATTCTTAAGACCCAGTGCAGCCATTTGGATGCCATTATAGTTCTTCTTCGACGTCTCTTCCAACTTGTTCATCTGAGCAAGTTTAGCGTTGGTTGCGTCGAGTTTGCTGTTCATTTCCTCCAACTCATGAGTTGGTATAGGTGTCTTGGCAGCAGGGTTCTTAAACATTTCAACCCTGTTTTCCTTCTCATTACGCTTGAACTGCACTGCTTCCTGGTATTTCTTTTCGTACCTACCAAGTTCAGCACGCATCTTCTTGTATTCCCTGGATACCTTAGCGTAGTTACGCTTCTGGTCAGAAACCCACATTTCACCCTGTTTCTGTAGACCAGAGTATAATTTCATACTACCCAGTGCAGTAAACAGACCAACAATAGTAGAAGTAACCTGTCTTACGTGGGTAGAAACATAGTTAAGGGCATTGGTAGTACTCTTGATGATGTTGTTATAGAAACCTTCGAAATTCAGTTCCTGAGTAAGTTTAATCCAGGCGTTCTTAAGTTCGTTCAATGACAACTGGATACTATCAAGGTTGATGTCCTTGGTAATAGCGTTTAGTTCGTCAGCGAAGTAAGGTAATACCTGTGCAGATAAAACCTGTGATTTACGCATAAGGTCTTCGAGTTCTGCAACAGTACCAGTGGTTGCAATGCCAGCCTTCTGTGCAGCAACAGCCATTATACCAAAGGCCCCAGGCAGTGAGTTACCCAATTGCCTACGAAGTTCCTCAGACGCAACCTTACCCTTTGACATCATCTGGATTACAGCGTTCATCATATCACGAGTCCTGTCAGCACTCATGTGATAGAATGTTGCTGCCTTGGTCAGAGCCCTAAAGATTTTCTCCTGGTCTTCCATAGACACACCAGCCTGGTCAGACGCAGCCTTAAACTGTGCATAACCATTGGTAAGTGCTATAAGGTCCTGTTTATACTTGTTAGCCAGACCATTGACAAACTTGAATGCATCACCAAACTTGTTGATGGATATGATAGTCTCATAGTTGCCAACAGTGACATTGTGTGCCTCTTTAGATACATTTTCCAGCGTAGCCCTTGCAGTTGAAAGTTCAACAGCAGTCTTACGCATTTCAGATACTAACTGACCAAATCCAAGACCAGCACCAAGTGATGCTGCAAAACCAAGGAAGGTGTTTTTCATGCTGTTAACCACCTTACCTATGTTACGTGCTTCCCTCTTAAACTGCCCAGCCTCTAATTTGGCAACAGCCTTAAAGGTTTGTTCATTTCTTGCCATATTTAACCATAATAATGTTCACCCATTATTTTTAATATTGCTTTGTTGATACCCTCCATCAAGGTGTCAAGTGCCCTTGGTCCTTCCTGTGCTACAGTATCAGTCCAGAAGTGGCTACCTGTGTTGGGACGACCACGCCTTACACTACCAGTGTATCTGCCAGTGGACCTCTGCCAACGCTCAGCAGTACCTCTATCGACCAGGTATGAATGGTTACCACCACCAATCCTGCTGTACCTCGTACTACGCTTGAAACCAGCGATACCCTTGGTGTTTCCTTTCTTAATCTGGACCCTTGATGTAAGTGACCTAACAAGGTTACCCTTGGACTTCTTTGGGTGCAAAATGGACTGTTTGAGGGCTATTTTACCCACAGTAACCATTCGACCCATACCCTGACCAAGAGCCTCCTTAATAGCGTTGTTTTTCTCGATTTCAGACAGACCAATGAAGGTGCTTACAAGCCTGTTGTAGTCAGCCTCATCGAGGTAAAAAGTAAAATCACTACTCGCCATCTTTTTCGTTTTGTTTTGCAAAGAACGCCATAGCAGCACCAGCGTTTTTATCCAGTTCCTTCTGTTTGCGTTCCTTTATATCTTCATCCCAAGGGAATGGTAGCAAATCACTTGGGTGTTTAAGTTTGGCTGCTGCCTTCTTATCCAGGTGTGGCATCATACTGAGCCAAGTAAACAGCCTTTGTTCATCCAGCCTAGTCCTTGTTTCGTTGACAATGGCATCCTCATACATATCAATCTCCCACAGTTCCATATCGTACATCACATAGTGTGGGTCAATACCATTGGCAATAAAACTACCTGCAATCGATGTTATCGTCACTGGGTTATCGTGGCGTTCCTTTTCGATTTCATCAGGTGAGGCACCAACTTCCTTTACCCTGTTGAAAAAGCGTAGTTGGCTATCGAACTTTGATTGCCTGGTATATTCTTCAATCATCCACTTTGCAACCTTTTCATCATCCATTAGCACCACGAACGCATCCTTTGACATCCTAAGGTTGTTTGATGTGACGAACATAGCATACAGCATGTCTATCAGGTCTGTATCATCCAACGCCAGGAATGACTTACCAGTCAGTTGTTCAAACAAACACATAGATTTGATGGTAAGTTTCAGTTTATAGTCACCCACATTCAGAGTCCTACCATTGGTGTCAACCACCTTCTGCTTTTTCTTAAACAAGTTTCTAAACCAATTCATATAATCTCTTTATATGTTAATGGCTTAAACCTGCCTGACATAAAAAAGGTCACCACGATGTGATGACCTTAGTTTTTTATTTGCGTACCTACGATTAGATACCACCCTGGTTAACCTTACCTGAGCCAGTAAGTGAAATACTGGTGCTAACCATTTCGTTGTTACCAGCCTCGATGGAAAGTGAGGTGATAGCAGCCTCACCATAGTAATAAGGCTGAGTGGTGTCAAGACCACCAATAGTACCACAAGTCTCAGAACTATCCTGACCAATGAACCAGCCAACATTCTTACCATCAACCATAGCCTCAAAGAGGTCGTCTACACTGTAAGCAGCATTAGCACTGGCACTTGATTTAAGACAGTAAAGAGCGTCTGCACTGATAGTGTAGGATGCATTACCCTGCACAACAGCATTCCAACGACAAGAGAACTTAGAACTAACGTCGATAGTCTCAGCGTCTACCTGGAGTGAGCATGAGGTAGCGTATGCCACAACACGTGCATTAGTTGCAGCACTAGAAATAGTACCACCAGAATCAGGAAGAGTGATATAGAGGTACATGTCATTACCTTTAACAAGGTCTGTATTTACATTCCAAGCCATTTCTATATATAGTTTTTTAATTTATTTTATTGAAAACAGCAATACCTCAATGTACTTGAGGTCTTCGAAAGACTCTGTGCTGTCAACCAAGTCAATCTGTATTTTTGAGTCATCAACTGTGTGACGACCAACGAGTGCATTGTCCACTTTTTCAGCAAGGTCAACTGCGTTATCGTAATTCTCAGAAACAATGGTTACTGCTACCTGGCAATCATCCTCATATACACCTTGCTTAGCCCAGTGCTTTGAATACTTTTCCCTCTGGTAGATTACGAAGTCACCCTGGGTGTTTTCAGGTGCAATCAATGGATACACCTTGGTACCTATAAGTGGCTTCAGGTCGTCGTTGTTAATGAGTATGTATCTTACGATATTACCAACCTTCCATTTCTGTAGGCTGTTGAAAAATGTGTTCCCACAAGTGTTGTTATCTATGACCATTACTCATTAATCTTTTCGACTATTATTGTTTCTTCTTTGTCCAAGGCATTTTTGTCTATCGATGTTATACGATACCTTTCACCCTCATACACTACTACATCAGTTTCCTTGATGCGTTTGTCATACCTAAACTTGAAGGTAAGGTGTGGGAAGTGGAATAATTCGTCTGCATTCACCACATAGTTTTCCTTATTTTTCAGTCTGTCAGCCCTCAATTTCAAGTACAACACCTCTTCAGTATGCTTGAAACCACTGTCAGACTGGGTTTCTACGATGTGGTAGAAACTTAGATGCTCAGTCAGTGTTCCAGCGTAAATCATTAGTTATTGTAGTTTTGATAAAGGTTTATTAGGTATTGGTAGTTAAAGGGTAACGTAACAGTCCTTGGACCTATGACCTCACGATTTTGGTATAAGTTACCAACCATTAGTAACATCGCCTGGAATAAGGGGGTTGGTAAACAACCCCCATTTTTCTCAGCGATTACCTCCAAATCATCATTGACGTGGACACGCACAGCCTGCTCAGCAGCATCAATGAGCCCTACGATGTACTCATCATCATCGTGAAAGTCAGGCTCAATATTTAGGTGCTTTTTAGCAAGTTCAAGCGTAATGTACATCTTGATGATTGTTTAGTCAGTTATTAACCAAAGATTTCAGCAGAGATTCTGTCACCACGAAGTTTGGCGTCGCAGTAGTAGTTAACCACAAGACGAACCTCACCATAGATAGCACGTGAAGTGGTATCAACAGTGATTTCCACACCATCCCAGGTTGCTACAGCAAGGTCACGAGGGTCCATGCAGATAAGACCATTGGCAACCACAGAGTTGCTGGAGATAGCCTTATATCCATCGATTTCGTTGTTACCATAGACCATCTGGAGTCCAGAAGCCATCTGGGTGCCCTTGAAAGCGTATTTAACCTTAGGGTTGATGATGTAGAGGAAGTTCTGACCATTGTGTTCCTCAACAGCACTTTCGTGTTTGAGAACATCGTCATAAGTGACAGCAGAAAGGTCAGTAGCAGCAGTTACGAGGTAATCTGCACCTTCAGCGAAAAGACCAGCAGGCTGAGTGGTAGTACCAGAGGCAGAACCAAACACAGTCTTGTCGAATTTTTCAGCGATAGCCTCAGCGAGGTCCTGGATGAGGATAGCCTCAGCATCGTTGCTGTCCTGGAGAAGGAACTGCTTGGAAACGTCTACATAGGCAGTAAGACGCTTTGGACTGAGCACAACCTCAGAGAAGTTGCCAGCACCATTGTCAGCAGTAGTAATCTCACCCTTCCAACCTACATTGGAACCAGAATATTTAGGCATTGAAATGTCACCAACAGCGTTGCCAAACCAGGTAGCACCCATCTTTGAAAGGATGGAGGCGTTACGAATAGCAACATCGAGGGATTTCTTTTCCTCAGGCACATTTTCCTGACCAGCAGTAGCAACAGTAGCCTGGATTGCTTCAGGGGCATTACGAAGGACAATCTTGTTACCTTCCACGAAAGCCCTCTGTTCGTCGTTGATGTTGCCATTAACAACACCATTAATCAAATCAACGAGTTTCATTCTTTTTACAATTTTTGTTTCTTTATTATGTTCATTTTCTTGTGCGAGTCTACGATTTTCAGCCTCGATATTGGCAAGTTCAGACTCAGCGTCAGCAATCTGTTGGCGAAGTTCATTGAGGGTGTTGGTTTCATTTTCATTCAACTCCCTTTCCTCAGTCTCACCACTTGTAATAAGGGTGTTAACCTGCTCTTTCAGATTTGCAATTCTTTCTCTAAGTTCAAGTTCAGTCATTACTATGAAAGATTTGAAGTTTATTACTTATTATTATAAGTGATGAAAATGTATGCTCTTACTCCTGTGGTAGGATGTCTTTATATTCATCACGAAGTTGCTGGTAATATCCAGCAAGTTTTGCCTTTTTCTGCTCCAATTCCTCAGCAGCCTTACGCTCTTCCTCAGCCTTGAGTTCTGCAAGTTTGCGTTCGTTCTCAGCCTTTTCCTCTTCAAGGATTTCTGCATAACGCTTGCAGCCTACAGCGTCCTTGATGCCATAGTACGAGTTGTTTACAACACTGAAATCATACAGTCTGTCGAACTTGGTGATGGTCCTGTCATATACACCATCTTCACCCTTCTTCCAAACATCTTCTGCAACAGTGAAAGCCCAGGAAGTTTCGTTTAGTTCACCAGCAAGAAGCCTTTCATAAACATAGTTACTGAGGTTATCGTGCTTAGCCTCGAAAGCGAAATGGACGCCATCAGGCTGGACATCGATAACAAGGCTACCCTTACCTTTGTTTGAACGAGCAAGGAAACCCTTATCAGCATCATGGTTGTAAAGCATAAGGATGTCAGATTTCTCGATAACACCCTCTACAGCCTCAGGTGCAATGGACTCACGAAAGCCCTCCCTGTTTGGGGATTGAACATTAAAAGGAATAGCCACACCCTCAATAAGACGATTTTCAGGGTTGGCTCTGAGTTCTACACTTAATTGTCTATACTCTTTTTCCATTGTGTTTCAATTTTCTTATAAAGCACCCAAAATGGCTGACAAACAAAAAAGGACACCCTGTATAGGTGTCCCTCAAAAATATCATCAGTATAGAGTTAAAGGTTATTGTTATAGTCTATAACCTGCTGGATTTGTTCATCAGTCAATGAGTCTCTTGACAGGAACATCCAGTAGAAGTCACCACCAATGCAGTTTCTTACATCTGTAGCCGATAACTGATAACCCATACCAAAGAACGTAACCCTGTTAGTTGGCTGGCTATACGTAGTTGTTGTTAGTGGTGTACTTGTCCCTTCAGTTATATTTTTAATTTGAAGTTGTTTGTTTGTAATCCGATATACAACAGTAACAGGTATCGCACTCCATGACAATTTATCTGAATCTTCTGTTGTAATGGCATATATATCTGTTTCACTACATCTCAAAAGCCAGTTAAATGAGTTTGGGTTATTACCCCTATTGGATAATACATCACTCTGAGGAGTACCAGCCCAAATACTTGAACCAGCATCAGGATTTCTCCACATTTTTACTATAACAGTAAGATTTGGTTCGTTATCAGTTATATTAAATGGACTATCAGAAGCATTGTTATATGCAAACTGAGCGTATGTACCTGCTGAAAAACTAATATGGTCAGATGATGCTGTTATTGCACTGGCAACACCACTATATGATGAATTAGTTGTTTTTTTAAACACCATATTTTGTGATAGAGTACCAGCACTATGGTTTGGTATTGTTCTTGTGCTTGCATCATAGTCCTTTGCGTTAAAGTTGAACAAGAAGTTAAGACCATCTATACTACAACTGTATTTAACTGTAGTTTCTGCACTATAACTGGCAGTTGTGGCAGTTATGGTTGACTCAATATCAGTGTTACCAGTATATGTATCTGCTGTAATTGTTACAATACTTTCACCAGTAGTACCACTGTAAGTGTCAGCACTCAGGTATGTTGGGTCCATTGATAGTGTCCAGTCCTCTGATGATTTAATCTTAATTTCGAAAATACCACCAGAATAAGGTACTATTTTTGACTCAGGTTTAATTATCAATCCTACAAATGGACCATTAGAGTACACTTCATTTTCGCCAAGGTACATAGCCTCTACCTCTAAACCACCAAAGTAAGCACTTTCCATATTGAGTGTTCCAAGGTACATTTCTGATACCCCTCCCTCTCTCTTTTTTGCTTGCTTTACATTGATAGTAACACTGAACTCACCATCTGTTATGGTTATGGTTGCTGTCCTATTTTCTGTAGTCGCAGTATACTCTGGTGCTGTAACAGATAACGTTGTTTCACCTGATGTACCAGCAGAAGTTGATAAACTAACCCAGGCTTCTGACGTGGTTGCAGTCCAGGGATTATCTGATTCTATAACTACGTTTTTTGTTTCACCTGATGATTTGAACGATAGTTTGTCTTTATCAACTACTATTGGGTCTGAGCCAATTTCAACATATACCTGGCCAGCACTTACACTAGTACCAGTATAGCAGTAATACAATGGTGTGTAACCACTCCAGGTTGTGAAATCAACCTCATAGAATGTCTGACCACTCATTGTTACCACATCGTCGTAATACACTGACCTTTTAACATCGTGTACAGCAGTACCAGCAGTACTGTTAGATGAACTAACAGTTACGTCATTCGAAGTACGATACTCATTTAAGAATGTACAGGTAAACGAATCATCATTATTAGCAACTCTATGAGTAGATGCATAACCCCAACTTGGACCTGAGTTACTCGACCAAGACCTACCATCGATTGTAATACCACTTAACTCAGAAAACTCAAGGAAATTACTTGTATTATAAGCTATAGTAAGGTTCTGTAGCCACCTCACTTTTCCAAATGGGGTAGTATTATTTAAAGTTGTTATGTCAACCCACTTTTTCATTGTTTATTCGTCTGGAATGATTATATAAAGTGTTGTTGCTGATTTGGTGGTTATAGCATCATACTCATCCTGTGTGCCAGTCCAGAAATCAACACCCAATGCTTGTTGTATACTTTTGAACACTGGTGGTGTTGGAGTATATCCATTACTACCATTTGATACGAGTATATCACCTTGGTTGCCAGATGCTGTAGGTACCCACATATCAGGAAGAATAGTACGTGAAGAACTTGAAGAATCTTCAGTATATAAAATAGTTTTTATGTATGGACCATTAACCCTTGAGTATGATGCTCTTGCTGTGCTTCCAACACCTAATATTCTTCCATTCTCATCAATTGCCTTAGGTAGAAAAAACTTGGCTTCATCAGCATCAACATAAATGCTCTGCATAGCACCATACGTGTCTTTGTATAAGTTTGAACTTGGCAAAGCACGTGGTTCTCCAATCAGTTCGTAATGACCTGTTGATGTTGTGGTGTCTAATAGGTTACATCGTGATTGAGCATATGCAGTTCCTATATAACCAAACATGTATGCATAAGTGAAGTTAATTATATTACCTTCCCATTTAACGTAAAATGCATAAAAATCGTTGTTGGCAACATATGCTTTTACTTCAGCACCATTATGTGCAACAACAAAATCATTTGTTTCTGATGCCACATCAGATTTTATAACCAATCTGTCATTGGTTAGGTCAAAGATAACATGTTCATAATCGTTTGACCTCTTAAAACTGATAAGAATGGCACCATCAGCAGATGCTGGTAATGTTACATAGTTAAATGAACAAATATGATTCAAATCATTATTGGATTTAAATCCAACATTAGCATCACCATACCATTTACCCCAATTTCCAGGACCATCAACGTATTTGATAAGTGTTCCATTATAGTTATACACAGCACCATCCTCAGGGCTTTCAGGAAGTTCAGTAATCTCTTCTAGTGCAGTAGAGTCACCTCCACCACCATTTGCAGACAACACACCATCAGTAATGGTAAGACCACTACCAACCTTTACACCACCAAGAACCTCACTTGATGCAGTAGGTAGTGTATACTCCTGAGCACTGATTGTACCAGCAGAGTCTACATTGACACCACTACCTATCTTGACACCACCAAGACGACTATCTGTGGCTACAGGAAGTACATAACTTCCACCACCACCTCCACCAAGATTTGAAAAGTTTATAATCATTGTCGTAAGGTATTAGAGGATTATTTCAGTTTCTTCGTCAACATTACCAGCCAATTTGAACCACATGAAAGGTGTAACACCATTCACTATGAGGCACTCATTTGCTGGCGTAGCCTCGCTATAGGCTGTGAATTCTCCATCCTTAGATACAGCGTAGTTAAGCGTATACCCACTTGAAGTAGGTCCAACGCAGAAGGTGTTTTTCAACGCCTTAAATGGCTGTTCGCCATTAACAATTACTTGCATAATTAACTAATTTTTTATTGAGTTATTTTAACTATAAAGGGTTGGTTATAGCCTACAAAAAAAGGGTTGTGTTTCATCCCACAACCCCAAATCCAGTCCTATGTGTTTGGTAGCAAAAATTGGTTATTACGACAGCCCTGGATTAATATGCAATGATTTTGTCTACGTAGTCTGAATGGTGACCAGATGCATCCTCCCATGTACGAATAATGTTAGTATACTCAGTACTCCAGCAGTATGGAACCAGTATGCTGAATGTTATATCCTCAGGATATATAATGGAACCATAGTAAGCAAAAATGTTGTTGCTCTGCCCACTGGCAATGCAGATGTCACTCGTTGAACCTGTAGAACAGTCTGGACCAAGGAACTTCAGACCATTTGGTATGGTACACTCATTGAAGCATGAGACACCCAATGGACTTGCATCTGCTGCTATCTCAACATCACTCATAAACTCAACGCCTCTGAACGCTGCAAACCCAACAGATTGTAGTGGTGCCTCGAAATCCAGAATTACATTAGAAAATGTAAACGCTGCATTTCCAACACTGGTTATACCACTGTGTGGTCTAATTACTGTTTTTACATCAGCATTCCTACCAATATACGAGAATACACTATCATTTAAGTGTGTAATTCCAGTTGGTATTTCAAGGTATGCGTACCCTGTTTGATAATAATCAGCAGCACCACGTAACCTTTCGCAATCATAAAAGGCACTATTACCAAGATAAGTTAATGTGGATGGTAAAGTAAGGTTTGTTAACTGACTGCAATTACTAAAAGCATTGTCATCTATTGTTGTTAAGTTTGTGCAGTTACTGAAATCTACCTGTCTAAGATAGGTGCAATGTGAAAAAGCGTACTCGCCAATCTCAACCAAACCACTTGGGAATGTAATGTCACATAACTGTCCAGATACATTCATAATATTATAGAAAGCATATGGTGAGATTGAGGTTGTGTATGGGCTGAACAGAATATTACGAAGGTAAGAACAGCCTTGGAATGCGTTGCTATATATGTTCGTAATCAATGTGTTCGACATATCAATACCCCTCAGTTTATTACATCCTGAGAACATATT